>Ga0307992_1001187_pt1 | contig 15570 bp, 11 predicted proteins | sample EllFjometagen133_FD_203162 | JGI IMG/M metagenome (GOLD analysis project Ga0307992, IMG submission 203162) | Marine microbial communities from Ellis Fjord, Antarctic Ocean - #133 | ecosystem: Environmental > Aquatic > Marine > Unclassified | place: Southern Ocean | collected 2014-10-08
AAGGCAGAAGTTAATATTGTAACAATAGAAGACCCTATTGAATATGAGCTTAAATATGTAAATCAAACTCAGGTTAATTCTAAAGCAGGAATTGATTTTGTTAATGGTTTGAGATCTATTTTACGTCAGGACCCTGATATCATAATGGTTGGTGAAATTCGTGATAAAGAGACAGCAGGAATTTCTACGCATGCCGCCTTAACAGGTCATTTAGTTCTTTCTACTTTACATACAAATGACGCTCTAACAACTGTTCCTCGTTTAATGGATATGGATATCCCTCCGTTTTTGATTGCTGCAACTGTGAATTTAGTAATTGCCCAGAGATTAGTCAGAAGGATCTGTCGCGACTGTATTCAAAGTTATCAAGTACCAGAAGATATTGATAAAGTTATTAATAAACAATTAAATTTGCTTAAAGGAGGAATGATGTCTCCATATCACGCGAAGCAACTTTATAAAGGGAAAGGATGCAAATCTTGTAATTTTACTGGCTATCGTGGACGTTTAGCCATCTATGAAGTTTTTAGTATGACAGAAGAGGTAAGGGAATACATTCAAAGAAGCGATTTTTCTTTAGATGGTTTAAAAAAGATTGCTTTTAGTCATGGAACAAAAACGATGTTTGAAGACGGGCTTAAAAAAGCCGAATTAGGATTAACTAGTATAGAAGAAATCCTCCGCGTAATTAAAGAATAAATATGTTATTTCATTATATTGCTCAAGATTCGAAAGGTCATATTAAAGAAGGGAATATCAACCAGCTAAACCTTAAGGCTGCCTTAGAATATTTAACAAGTCAACGTTTAAAACCGATTACTGTTAAACCATTACTTCTCAAAAAAGGCGGGAGATTATCATTTCTTTTTAAAAAAAATCTTAGTTTATCTGATAAAGTTTTTCTAACTAAGTATCTTTCTTTAATGCTTAAGGTTGGAACTGATTTGTTTAGTGCATTAGATATTTTGATTCAAGATTTTGAATCTGGCCCAGCAAGACGTTTTTTGCTTGAGTCTAGATCTAATTTAGAACAAGGCAAGCCATTTTGGGAGACTTTTTCTCAACATCCTGAATATTTTTCTTCAGTAATTACAAACCTAATTAAAGCTGGCGAAACCTCAGGAAATTTAGAAACTACTCTCAGTCAGGTTTCTTTTGATTTAGAAAGAAACAGGAATTTACAAACGAAGGTGAAATCAGCTTTAATTTATCCTGCCATTCTTCTAATTGGTTCTTTTAGTATGATAATCTTTTTAGTAACTTTTGCTATTCCTAAATTAGGGAATATGTTTTTAGGTACTGGTCAAGAGGTCCCTACATATACGAGGGTTGTTCTTCTTACAGGGATGTTTTTAAATAAATACATTCTTTTATTTGCTCCTCTTGCTATAATTGTTCCATTAGTTCTATATTTTTATTTTAGTAAAACTAAAAAAGGCAGAGAGAATTTCTCTTTCTTTATGGAAAAATTACCAGTGTCTAGTGATTTAATAGAAAAAATGGCTTTGCAAAGATTCACAAGTACTTTATCAAGTTTAATAAAGGCCGGGATGCCGATTATTCAAGCAATAGAAATTACATCAGGAGCTGTTGGCCATCCAAAATATGAATCTTCTTTATTAAGAATTTCAAAAGAGCATTTAACTAAAGGTTTAAGCATAGGAGATTCTTTTAAAAAGGAAAATATATTTCCAGCTGTAGTTTCTAATCTTTTATCTATTGGGGAAAAAGCTGGTCATACCGAAGAAATTTTAACAACATTATCTAATTTTTACGAAGTAGAAATTGATGCTTCTTTGAAAACGTTGGTTTCTTTAGTAGAACCGCTTCTTTTAGTATTTTTAGGTCTTATAGTAGGTGGAATAGCCCTTTCTCTGATTGTGCCAATTTACCAACTTGTAGGACAGTTTTAAAAAATGAATTCTAAATTTTTTAAAAATAATTCTCGTAAAAAGAAGAAAGGATTTACTTTGATTGAAATTCTTATAGTTGTTGCCATTTCGACTATCTTAAGTGGAATTAGTTTTTCCTCCTATGTAAATCATCGAAGAGCAAAACTTTTAGAATTTACTAAACAGGAAATAGTAGGTTATCTTCGTTATGCTCAGCAAAAGTCAATATCTCAGGAAGGTGGGAATCAGTGGGGGATTCATTTTGAAAATCCTGATTCTGGCGATGATTTTTACGCTCTTTATCATGGCACAACTTATTCTTCTTCAGAAGGAACTCGTTATCTTCCAAAAGGATTAGAGTTTCAATCTCCATCATCTGGAAACACTATTGATATTTCCTTTAGTAAATTAACAGGTGAAAATTACAGTGAAGCAGAACAAGAAGTAATTATTGATCTTACTAATAATCAAATTGCTCGAGTAATTAGGATAATGACTAATGGAGTTATGACAAGTGGAGAAGGTGAAAAAGGATATTGGAAATTTGATGATGGCTCTGGTAATTCTGCTTCAGACGAAACTATCTATAAAAACACAGGGACATTTGCTGGTAGCCCTACATGGAAAGTTAGTTCAAATTGTATTAGCGGCACTTGTTTAGAATTCAATGGGGCGCAATATATAAACGTTTCAGATGATTCAAATTTGGATATATCTAACCTAGCTACAATTGAATTTTGGTTTTATTCCGCAGCATTTTTATCCAGCTATGCAGCTCATCCTATAAACAAATGGCCTGGTACAGCAGATGCCAATTATGTTCTCTATTATTTTGGTAATTATAATGGTGTATATCCCAACAATGAAGGAATATTACGCTTTTATGCAAATGCTGGAGGAGCTTGGAAATCAGTGTCTCCAGCGTACAAAATTACTACTTTACATAGGTGGTATCATATTGTTTGGGTATATGATAGTACTGTAGGTGGTAAATTATATGTAGATGGTTCTCAAATTAGCGGAACAGTGGGCGGTGGTAGTTTAGCTAATAACGATTCTTCTTTAAAAATTGGTGGGGACACTGGTGATTTTAATGGTCGCATTGACCAGGTTCATATCTATAACAGAGCTCTAAGCGCAGAAGAAATTCTTCAACACTATAAAGCAAGAAAATAGAATGCAGATTCTTACAAGAAGTTTAGTTTTTTTGAATCTTAAGCGGATAAAATTGCGGTTTTATCCGCTTTTTCTTTCTGTTTTATTTATTAGTATTATGATAAAATGTAGATAGATAATAATTTTTAATTTCCAATTCTCAATTTTTTAAATAATATTCTAATGTTTAAAAATTAAAAATTTAACCAGTTTATTTTGAAACCTAAAATTAAAAATTTAAAATTAAAAAAAGGTCAATCCTTGGTTGAAATTCTCGTTGCCATTGCTCTTGGTGTTGTTCTTATAGGTGGTTCTGTAACTTTGATGGGTGTGTCTTTGCGTGGATACAGGTCATTTAAAAATCATCTCGAAGCTATTATTTCAACTCGTCAGGCAATGGAAATAACTCAAGCTATCATTCGAGCTAATTGGCATTCTATAGCTGATTTAACGCCTGGGATTCATTACAAGATTGCTAAACGAGGAAATGCTTTTACTTTTCAAAAAGGAGAAGAAAAAGTTTTTGATGATACAAACTTAGTAGCATATTGGAATATGGATGAGGGAACTGGACAAACATCTTATGATAATAGAAATACAAATAATGGAACTTTAATAAATAGTCCTACATGGAAATCTGGTTCCGATTGTGTCAGTAGTAGTTGTTTAGAATTTAATGGAAGTAATGAGTATGTAAATTATGGAAATAAATCAGATTTCAATATAACTGATACTATTACAATAAGTACATGGATATATCAAAAAGAACAAAGCACTAGTTGGAATGGTATAGTTTCAAAAACAGATGGTAATACTAATGGTTGGGAAATAAGAACCACCACGGCAGGTAGTAATAGTATTCAATGTAGAATATTGAATGGTTCTGATATATCAGCTTCAACTACCATAACTAATGAATCTTGGAATCATGTTGTTTGTACTTACGATGGATCAGTGATAAGGATTTATGTAAATGGTGTTCAGAAAAACACTGCTTTACAACCAAACGGAATAGCGACTAATTCCAGATCATTAAGTATTGGTAAACTTGCTTATTCTGGTTTATATTTCAATGGCTCAATCGACGAAGTCCGTATTTACGATACTGCTTTAAGCGTTGAAGAAATAAGAGAACATTATAAATCCGGGTTAGATAAATTAGGGCTTGTTGGTTATTGGGGAATGGATGAGAATGGGGGTACTACTATTTATAATAATGCTAATTCTAATAATGGGACTCTTTATAATAATCCAACATGGAAATCTGGTTCAGATTGTGCCAGTGGAAGTTGTTTAGGTTTTGACGGAGTAAATGATTGGGCACTTCTTGGTGATGCAGAGATAAATGGAGCTATGACTCTCGGATTTTGGTTTTATACTCCCAATAAAAATCAGCAATACTTTTTTGATAATCGAGATCCGGGAAGCTGGTGGTTTATTAAAAATTATGCTGGAGGAACTTGTGGTGAAATTCCTGGAAATATTTGTTTTGAGGGTAGAGTTATGGCTAAAGATAGTGATTGGAATATTAATGAGTGGACTCATCTTGTGGTAACAGATGATACCTTTACTGCCAAAATGTATATAAATGGGAAATTAATAGACACAGGTTTAGGTGAAGTGAGCATTATAAGTACTAATTTACATATTGGAACAAGATATACTAATTCGAGCTATTTCAACGGTCTCATTGACGAAGTCCGTGTTTATAATAGAGCTTTAAGTCTAGAAGAAATTAATAATCGTTATCAAGCTGGTTATACGCGTTATATTGTTTTTAATAAAACTTCAAGAACTTCTGGGAATATTGATACTACTTATAATTCTGATAATTATGATTCTTCAACATTAAAAACTCTTTCCGTTGTTAAATATGGAGAAGGATTGGTTTCTCAACAAAGTGGTGGGATTTTAAGCACGGCAAATTACTTTACTCGTTCAAACAATAGTAAAGTTTTTCATCAAACCGATTGGTCTGGGGGAAGCGGGGTAACTGGACCAGTTTCCAACCCAAGCAATAAATATGATACCTCTACTAATATTAAGATATCTACTATTGGGCAAATTACTATGGCAACTACCACACCTGATGGTACTTTAACTTCATCTATTTTTGATACCGGTGTTTCTGGCGGAGCAGGATTTAATAGTTTATTATGGCAAGGGAGTTTAGGTTCACAAGGAACAGTTAAATTTCAAGTTGCTTTTTCTGATGATGAAGATGGTCCTTGGATTTATTATGGACTTACTTCTACCTCTGATTGGTATCAACCTAATCCCGATGTAAGCGTTTCTTTTCCTACAGCGGGCTTAGCCAGTCCTCAAAATAAAAGATATATTCGCTGTAAAATTAATTTGTCTACTGTTTCCACTACTCCTCAAATAGATGATATAATAATAAATTGGACACCATAGTTATCAATTTTTAATTTCCAATTTTAAATGATAGATTTATTTACAAAATTAAAAATTAAAAATTTAAGATTTAAAAAAGGTTTTACACTTTTAGAATTACTTATTTATTCTGGTATTCTTGCTGTTAGCGCTGGTTTAATGACAAGTGTTGTTTATACTGTTACCAAGGCTAATTTAAGGACTCAAGTAGAGGAGGAATTAAATAGTCAATTAATGCTTCTCGAAGAAGTTTTTCGACAAAAAATTGAAATTGGTAAAGGGATCAATACAATTACCGGCTCTCTCTTAAATTTAGAAATGACTGATGTTAGTAAAAATCCTATTGAGTTTACGCTTACAAATGATATTGCTTACATTCAAGAGGGAAGCGGAGATAAAATAGCTTTGAACGATAGTAGTAAAGTAAAAATTACTTCTTTGAGTTTCGCTAATACTGGACCAATTGAGGTCTTTATCACCCCAGGATATAATTATGCATGGAATGGACAATTTGGTTGGGTTGATTTTGCTTATCCTGGAGGGAATATTTATGTACCAAGAGGGGCAGGAGATTTTACTGGTTTTCTTTATGTGCCTAACGATGAACACTGGATTTCTTTAAATTGTATTTCTACTAATAGTTGCGGGACTGTTGATTATAAAGTTTCTTCAGATGCTGACGGCAATCTTTCTGGCTGGGCATGGGATGAAAATTTTGGTTGGATTAGTTTTAATTGCGTTACTGATAACACTTGTTCTTTTTCCGATTACAAAGTGACTATTGATCAGGACACTGGAGAATTTGACGGGTATGCTTATTCGGAAAATGTTGGTTGGACAAGTTTTAATTGTCAAACAGGAGGGGAGAGTCAAACTAATATTTGTTCAACTTCTGATTACAAAGTTCAGGATTTACGTCTTCGCACCTCAGCAGTAAAAGTGGATTTAACTCTTCAATACACTTCAGACAAACCAGAATTAGCTATTTCTCGTAGTACTACTTTTGTATTTAATATAATAACACCAACTAAATAATTTTCTAATTTTCAATGTCTAAAAATCTAAAATTTGCTCAAAAGGGAGTTGTCGCATTAATTACTGTTCTTTCTCTCGGTACCCTTATATTCACTATCAGTTTTGCTACAGCAATTTTAACTTTTTGGAGCGTACAAGGGATTGATTCTAATAGAAAATCTTTAAAATCATATTATGCTGCTTCTTCTGGAATTCAGGATGCCTTAATAAAATTAGAAAGGAACAAAGATTTTAGTGGGGATTTTAATCTTAGTATAAATTCAACTAACGATGTTTCTGTTTCCGTTGTTAATAATACTAATCAGGCTACCATAATTTCTACTGCCACATCTGGGCAAGTAAATAAAAGAATACAAACTATTACAGATATTGATGTCACAACAGGTCTTATAACTCCCACATCGACTACGGAATTAACTCTGTAGGGTGTATAATGTATCTAGTATATAAAAGTATAAATATATATATGCTATCTTCTTCAAAAATAAACAATTTAAAAAATCTTTTCCAATCTTATCCGCAAATAAAACTTGTGTATCTTTTTGGTTCGCAAGCTTGTGAAACATCAGGTCCTTTAAGCGATTATGATTTTGCTTTTTACATTGATGAAAAAGATAAAAAGAAGTTATTTGATTTAAAATTGAATTTGATTAGTAAATTAAGCCAACTTCTCAAATCTGATAAAATTGATGTGGTAATATTAAATATGGCAGAAAGCCCGGAGTTAAAGTATAATATTATTAAAGAGGGAAAATTAATTTTTGAAAGAGAGCCTTATAAAATCCTCATAGAGCCACAGATTTTAAATGATTATTTTGATTTTCATGATTTACTTTTAAGGCATAATTTAACTAAAGCACAATGACTAATTTTAGTGTTATAGAAAATAGAATCAGCTATTTAAAGAAATATCTAAATATTTTAGAAGGTTATAAGCGATATACACGAGAACAAATAGAGAAAGACGTTGATATAAAAGGAATGGTAGAAAGATATTTATATTTAGTAGTGCAATCTACTATTGATTTAGCTGAAGCTGTTCTTTCTTTTAATAATTTACGCAAACCAACTACATTAGGTGAGGCTTTTGTTATTTTAGAAGAAACAAAGATAATCGATAAAGATTTAGCTAATGAAATGATAAAAATGGTTGGATTTAGAAATATTCTTGCTCATGATTATGCTGAAATAAATTATGATATTGTCTACAAAGTTTTACAAAATAAACTTTCTGATATAGAAAAATTTATTCAACAAATAAAAAAGCAATTTAAAATTTAAAAGTTAACAAAGTTGAATGAAAAGTGATCTTATATCGCATTTAAAAACGAATTAGGCTTTTAGAAAAATGAGTTAAATTTAAGAAATTAATTAATAAAAATTCGAGAGATAATTTTGTAAAAATCCGGTGGGTAAAATTTACCTACTATGGGCTATAAAAAGTTTCGTGTTAGAACACCAATTAGAACATTCAGAGATTTGGAAGTTTATCAAGAATCCACTAAATTAGCGGCACAGATTTTTAATTTCAAATTACCTATAAAATATAAAAGAAAAATATCAGAGGAAATCCAGAATTTGGAGCAAATGAGTAAAATTGTTCCTAAATTGATTGTTGAGAGCTATAATGATAAATTTAATGATTTTAATCTAGCAGATAAGAAATTGGAAATTGCCGCTCAGACTATTAATTTAATTATTACCAAACTTGATTTTTTAAGCGCCTTTATAGAAGATACTGAATTTCGGAATTTACTTTCTGGTGTTTTAAAAAAATATCAACGTGTTAAGTTTAAAATCATTAATTTAAAAAAAGCATGGGGGAAAGTTTTTAAAAAATGAAGAAAGAAATCCCCGTTGCTAGATTAAAAGTTGTTTCTGTTTGTCCTTATTGTCACGGAAAAGATTTTGTAAAGGCTGGTTTTAGATTGAAGAAATTTGAAAAAATTCAGGTTTTTTATTGTAATCATTGTAAGAAGAAATTCACACCTTTGGTTACTAAAAACAAGACTTATCCAATTTCTATTATTTTACAAAGTCTTATCTGGTTTAATAAATTTGTTGAACCAGAAGAAATTGTTAGGAGGATAAAAGAAAAATATGGAATTAAAATTACTTCTCAAACAATCAATAATTGGATAAAAGAATACGAACGTTTAATTCCTTTTAAAAGAATGCGGGAGTATTTAAAACAAAAAAATGATTTAAATTTAAAAGAAATGGTTGTAGAACAAAAGCTTTTTCATCAACAAATTTACGATTTTAAATACCATCGTTTTAAAACAGATCTTCTTATAAAAGAAGATTTTAAAAATTATAAAAAGAAAGTCATTAGAGATTTTTTAGAATTAATTATTGCTGAATGCCCACATAGAGTTTTTCAGAAATCGGATCTTAGAGCTTCAGAATTTAAAAAGGTTTTTAATTTAGATGGTGTTAGAATTATCAGTAAGAAAAATAGAGCGAATGAGATAACTAGGTTTGTGATGCAGGCCGTGGCCAATAATAAAGAGAGGCATAAAGAAGTAGAAAATTTTGCTTTATTTTGTGATTCTGTCACCATGGCCGTGGAAGTGCCAGTTCTTTTGGACAAAGATGACATTGATCATTTTCGTTCTATGTTGGGCTTTGATGTTCCTTTAGAGCTTAAAGATGAAGCAGTTATTACAGGGCATATTGATATTTTACAGTTAAGAAATGGTATTATTCATATTATGGATTTTAAGCCTAGTGCTAAGAAATATAAACCAATTGACCAGTTGACTATTTATGCTTTAGCTTTATCACGCTTAACTGGCCTGAGGCTTCACAGTTTTAAATGCGCTTGGTTTGACGAAGACGACTATTTTGAATTTTTTCCATTGCACGTTGTCTATAAAAAATCTAAGAAAAAATCAAGATTTCGCTTTGTGAGATAATATAGTGTTTTGATAATGAAAAAGTGTTACAATACTAACAATTAGGTTTTTAAGATACTCAAATTTTTAAATTACCAATAAATATTATTATGAAGAAAAACTTTTATTTTTATACAAATCTTTTTGCATGGACTTTAGTTTTTTTATTAATAGGAAATTATGTTTTTGGTTGGACTACTCCAACAGGTAATCCTCCTACTTCCAACCTCTCAGTTCCTCTCAATGTTTCTTTAACAAATCAAAGTAAAGAAGGATATCTAGCAATAGGCACTTCAACTGTTCCAACTATTCCACTTGATGTCACTGGTACCGCAAACATGACCACACTTTCAATTGGAGGAACATCAATTACTACAACAGCAGAAGAATTAAATTTTATTGATGGAGTAACCTCGTCTATACAAACACAGTTAGGAACGAAAGCTCCTTTAGCCAGCCCTACATTTACAGGAAATGTAACTATGCCTGGAACTGGTATATGGAATTCATCTGGCAACGTCGGCATCGGCACCACTGGGCCACTAAACTCTCTTGAAGTATCCGGTACAGGAGCACGATTTACGGGTGCTTATACTGAGAACACTACAAATACTGGTGTTCATCTTGGAATAATATCGGCGACGCCTCGTATAGGATTTTTCAATGGCACCGCTGCTCAAAACTGGCAGATTGACAATAATTCTGGTGCATTCCGATGGTACTTACCAGGAGTTGTACATATGAGTTTGAATACAACGACATTAAGTCTTCCAAATAAGGTTATTTCTGCTACGGGAACAGGTAATAATTACTTCGCCGGCAACGTCGGCATTGGCACGACGGGGCCGGTTGAAAAACTTTATGTTAACTCCACAAGTGGAGATGCAAGAATAGGGCTTAATGCACCTATAGGAAGTGATACTGAAATCAAGTTTTCCAACAATGCGGTTGTTGAATATACAATTGGTCATGATGATACAACTGATAATTTTGTAATAGGAACGACTAATGTGGATATACCAAAGATGTCAATAGATAAAACCGGCAACGTCGGCATCGGCACAACGGCTCCACTTTCTAAACTTGGAGTGCTTGGAAACCTCTCGATTGGAGCTACTTATGGAAGTATTGCTGCACCAACTAGTGGATTAATAATTGAAGGCAACGTTGGTTTCGGCACAACAGGACCAGATGCTAAGGTGCATATAGTAGGCGGTGTATGTATTGATACTGATGGTGTTTGTACTGATCCAGGTGCTGGTAATGTTACGATTGGAGATGGTGCTGGAAAAGTTTATGTTGGGACTATTGATCCTGTTTATACAATTAATGGTAAAAGTTATGCTACCTATTTGTCAGGTATGATTGGAGTGAAAGAAGAAACTACGGGGATAATTAAAATTGAGAATTCAAAATGTAAAAATCAAAATTCTGTTTTAATTTGTGAATATGGAATAGATTTTAATAATTTAGAAGAAGATTCTGATTTATGGTTGTTTTCTAAGACAACAAATCTAAAAGATAATTTTGATAAAATGGTTGTTTTACTTACTCCCGCGTTTGATGGCAAAATATGGTATGATAAAGATATTAATGAAAAGCATCTTACAATTTTCGTAATTCCTAATTCTGAATATGTGATGAGCCAAGTCGAATCATTACCAATTGATAATTTAGAAATTTCTTATCGTTTAACTGCTCCAAGATTTGATTACAACCAATGGAGTAATTATTCAGATATTGACGCCGAAGGATTTAATTTAGATAAACTTTTGAATTAACTCTTTACTTGACAAAGGAAAACAAGGTATAATATAAAAGATAAAGTCGAAGTTAACAATTTTTAATTTCCAATTTCTAATTTTTGAATAAACGTATTAAAATCTTAATTTTAAAACTGTTTAAAAATTAAAAATTTGGATATTATTTATAAAATCAAAAATTTAAAATTAAATAAAACTATGAACAAAAAAACAATTTGGCTTCTCACAGGGATCGTTGCGGTTCTTATTATCGGTATAGCAGTGATATATAATATTCAACCAGTAACCGCTCCAAATGGAGAGGGTATAAATCAACAACCGGCAACTACTACAGGAGATGGTCTTGCTGGATTACCAATAGAAACGCCAGAGTGGGGAAATCCAGAACAACCAATGCAATCACCTCCAATGGAAGATGAAGAAGTCCCTGAAACAGCAATCAAAATAGGTGTGAGCACTACAGGTTTTTCACCAGAAACTTTTGAAGTGTTGGCAGGGCAAACAGTAATCCTTAGTATAACCTCTGAAGATCAATGGACTCATGTTTTTAAATTTGAAGATGAAAATTTATTTAAAGTAGCAGTTGGGCTCAATCCAGGGGAAACAAGAACAATTACTTTCATTGCCCCTAAAACAACTGGAGAGTATGTATTTTTCTGTGATGTACCAGGGCACAAAGCTCGCGGCGAAACAGGAAAAATGATTGTAAAATAAATTCAAGACTTTTGAATTATAATTTTAGTTTTTGAATTGTTTATGATCAAAAATATTAAAAAACAATATATACAACCTTTTAATAAAATTTAATTTTAATAAAATTATGTTCAAAAAAACAAGACCTATAATTTTAATATTTACCATTATAATTTTGGTAGGTTTTGGTATTTTTTATATTTCTCAGAAATCTCAAGCATTAACCTTTGGTGGGAATATAGATATGGGGACATATTCAATAACTAATCTTGGCGCTCCAGTTAATACATCTGATGTATCTACAAAAAGTTATGTTGATTCAACTATTGCTACTGGAATTGCAGCAATATCATTTGAACCCCCAATAAATACTGGAACAACCTCCCAATACTGGAGAGGTGATAAGAGTTGGCAAACTCTTAATTCAACAGCAGTAGGATTGGGGAATGTTAATAATACTGCTGATACTGCTAAACCAGTATCTACTGCTCAACAAACAGCTCTTAATTTAAAATCTAACCTTGCTTCTCCTACATTTACAGGAACAGTAACTATGCCTGGAACAGGAATATGGAATTCATCTGGCAACGTCGGCATCGGCACGACGGCGCCAGGATATAAATTAGATATAAATTCAGGTAATGGTGCAGTTCGCATTGGACCAAATTCTTCTTATTCAAGAAGCCTATTGCTTGGTGGGTGGGGTACAGGGACTTCTGAGGCATGGGTGCGAGCATCAAACGGAAATTTACACATAGATAGTAGGAGTGGGGATCAAATATATATTAATCATTATCATAATGGAACTGTCTCTATCGCTACGGGTGGCGGCAACCTCGGCATCGGCACTACGGCTCCAAAAAACAAGTTAGATGTGGAAGGAGGGGGAGTTATTGGAGCAACTTATTCTGGAACAAATACTGCACCAAGTAATGGTCTTCTAGTAGAAGGCAACGTCGGCATCGGGACAACGAGTCCAGACAATGACTTACATATAGATGTTAGTGAGTCGTCAGGAGTAGTAGACGCCCTAAGAGTTCGTAATCCTCTGCATTCAGGCACATCAGGCTATGGTGTAGGAATAGTTTTTGAGATAGATGATGATGCTGCCACTCGTAAAGGAGCAAAGATTCAAGCCATAGACGAAACTGGATATGGTAATAACACTTCGTTAGCATTTTTAACAGGAAATCAGGCTGATGCTGGTTTTAGGGAAGCAATGAGAATCAAATACAACGGCAACGTCGGCATCGGCAATACGGCACCTGGTTACAAGCTAGATGTATCAGGAACTGGGAGGTTTACCCAACCAGTTATTGTAGGAGCTCCTACTGCTGATACTCATGCCACTACAAAATCATATGTTGATTCTACTGTAGGTGGAGCAGGATTTGAACCTGCAATCACAGGAGGAACAACTGCCCAATACTGGAGAGGTGATAAGAGTTGGCAAACTCTTAATTCAACAGCAGTAGGATTGGGGAATGTTAATAATACAGCTGATACTGCTAAGCCAGTATCTACTGCACAACAAACAGCTCTTAATTTAAAATCTAACCTTGCTTCCCCTACATTTACTGGCACTGTAACAGCTCCTACATTTTCTGGGGCTTTAAGCGGTAATGCAACTAGCGCTACTAATGCAGATACAGTAGATAGTATCCACGGAGCTTCCTTGCTTAGGAGTGATGCAAATGACACATTTACGGCCACTTCACTTACGCTTGATTCAGGCGCGTATCTTAATACAAGGTTAATAGGATCTCTAGGTACAGAATTAGGTATAGGTGCAGGAGAGATGTGGAGTACTATGAATGGCAATATGTCAGGAGAAATTGTATGGCTTGGAGGAGAAAGTGGTATAAAAATAGTTTCGTCACCTGACAATATGGCATCAGGTTGGGCTGGCAGAAACGAAGCAACACTAGTGGATTCTAGTGGTAATTCAGCATTTCCTGGCACCGTAACTGCTCCTACATTCTCAGGAGCTTTAAGTGGAAATGCATCCACAGCAACAATAGCCTCTGATGTTTCTTGTACAAATTGTTTAACTTCAACTGAGGTTGCTAGTGCTGATTATGCCACAAATGCTGGTACAGTGGATAGCATAAATGGTGCGAGTTTATTGAGAAGTGATGTGAATGATAATTTAACAGCTGCTATAATCGTTCCTACTGCAAATAGAGATGAAGGTATATTTGGCACGTATGTTAGTACTAAAACTCAGCATATTTGGTCAATGGGAACAGGTTATAGAAATGCAGCAGACGGAGCAAGTTTTGGAAACCTTTATGGATTAGCTTATAAATATAATGGTCCGGCTGGTGGTCATGGTGTATATCTTGTAAATAATGGTTCAGAAAAAGTAGGATTAGGGACTAATCTTTGGACTAGTGGTGCTATAACAGGAGCAACAATTGATACAGGTTATGGCGCTAAAGAGATAGGTGATAGTGTTGGAAATTGTGCTGCAACAGACGTCCACAAAGGAGATGGAGGTTGTGAAGCAGAATCGAGTTTATCAGTTGCTAGTGCAATAACAGCAGGAACCGCATCTGATGTTTCTTGTACAAACTGTTTAACTTCTACTGAAGTGGCCAGCGCAGATATTGCGTATGATGTTTCTTGTACAAATTGTTTAACTTCAACTGAGGTAGCCAGTTCAGATTACGCCACTAGTGCGGGTAATGCTGATACTGTTGATGGTTATCATTATACTGCATTCGTTCCTTCTGATGGATATAGAGCACCATTTGGAAGTCATAATAGTAGTGGTGGTACAGGTATAGATACACGTCAATCTAATTCTATTGGATATGTTACTGGTGCATCAGCAGCTGGATATAGTGATGGTGGATTATTCACAGCAGCATATTCAACAAGTTGGGTTTCACAAATATTCTCTAACTTTAGAGATGGTCATATATCTGTTCGTGGTAAAAACAATGGTACTTGGCAATCTTGGCATACAGTTTGGGATTCCGGCAACGATGGCGCAGGTTCTGGATTGGTTTCAAGTGATGTATCTTGTACAAATTGTTTAACTGCTACTGAAGTGGCCAGCGCAGATATTGCGTATGATGTTTCTTGTACAAATTGTTTAACTTCAACTGAGGTAGCCAGTTCAGATTACGCCACAAATGCAGGAACTTTGGATAGTATAAACAGCACTGGATTTGCTTTAGCACAAGGACGAGTTGTAACTGATTGTAATGCAGCCGCTTATAGAGTTCCTGGTATGTATGGTTTCAGTTCCACCCCTGCTAATAGCCCTGGGGAACCCTATGGAACAATGATAGTAGCTGCTAATAGTGATACCGGCTTGCAAATAGCTGGTGGTTATACAAACGATGATTTATATTTTAGAGGTTGGTCTGGATCTGGTGCCACATATTGTACTTGGAGAAGAATATTACACGATGGCAATTATACTTCTTGGGTACCTTCAAAAACTGGTACAGGAGCATCTGGTACATGGGGGATTAGTATTACTGGTAATGCTTCTACTGCATCTGATTTATCCTGTACAGACTGTATAGGAACAACAGAGATAGCAGATAGTTATGTATTAAATACATCAGATACAATGAGTGGAACATTAACTGTTGGATCGACTTTAACTGTAAATGGCGCAATTGCCGCGCCTGAAGGAACTCTTCGCGATAATGCAGGTGGATGGGTTAGAACTTATGGCGCAACTGGTTGGTATTCGCAGACCTATGGTGGTGGTTGGTATATGAC
>Ga0307992_1001188_pt1 | contig 15562 bp, 15 predicted proteins | sample EllFjometagen133_FD_203162 | JGI IMG/M metagenome (GOLD analysis project Ga0307992, IMG submission 203162) | Marine microbial communities from Ellis Fjord, Antarctic Ocean - #133 | ecosystem: Environmental > Aquatic > Marine > Unclassified | place: Southern Ocean | collected 2014-10-08
ACTCTATTGTCAAAAGCTTGATTAGGTGCCCATACCATAAAATGACATTAAAGATTACTTAGGTTGTCCCCTTTATTTCTGAATTTACTTCTAATATAATATAATATATGAATATTAAATTTTTAAATTATAAAAATATTGAAAAAGGATGCATCATGATAATTATTAGTAACGCCCTTTAAATTACTTAATAGGTAATATGCGTCGTTATTATTAAATATCACTTTTAACTGATCATCAGTTGTTGTATGGATATTCACAATTTCAGGTACATAGGCTTACAGGTGTATTCTTTTATTGTTACAAGTTATTCCTGAGCTAAAAATAAAAAGAATAACCGAAAATAGTATTAATTTTTTATATATATGAAACTCTCTTCATGATTTAATTATTATTAGTTGCAAGGTTGAGTAAAGTCAATAACATCAATAAAAATAAGATTAAAAAAATATAACTATATTGATATATAAAAAAATATTACACATATTTATTTTATATGTATAATATTTTAAAGCTATTTCATTATTCAATGATTTCGTCAATTCCATTTTTTCTACATCTATTATGATTTTGTTTGTTATGGCAAGGTGGATATAATTCAAAATCGCCACCTTCAATTATAATATCTTTTCCTTCAACCAAAGCGGTAGAGACTTTTTTTCTAGCTACTGCATAAATTGCTTGGGTGGTTGTTCTTGCAACATTCAATTTTTTTGCAGCTTCTTCTTGCATTAGATTTTCATAATCAATTAAGCGCAATGTTTCGTACTCATCAATTGTCATAACGATTGCGGAGTTATTTCTTTTCCCTTTAGGGCCGAAACGTGTAAATTCTGGCATTCCTCCAGATATTCTTCTACATTTTTTTGGTCTAGGCATAATTTCAGTCTCCGTTTAATTAATATATAATGAATTTATTACTTATTTTTAAAAAATGCAATCGGAGTATGGGGCCTCCAATTGCAAGGTAGTTTAGTGAGAACTACATGTATATCATTATCAGGTGATTTTGATAAATCACCATGAAATGCCTTGATTACTTATGATCGTGGCCAGCACATGAAATATCTGGATCAAAAACTAAAGTGTCATTTAAAAAAGAATTAACAGATTCATCTGCTTTTCCTACAACACCAGGAATTAATTTAATACCTTTTTGTATGATAATATTTTTTGCACTAATACCGAGACCACCGCATAAGAGTGTGTCGATTTTGTTTAATTCTAATAAATCAAAAAGTGTTCCGTGGGCATATCCTTCAGTAGAAATAATTTCTTGATTTGTTTTTTTACCGTTTTCAATGGTGTAAATTTTAAATTCTGTTGTGTTGCCAAAATGTTGCTCAACTAATCCACTTGCATATGTAACCGCTATTTTCATTGGTTAACTCCTTAATAATTTGTAATATTAATTAAGTTTAATCATATTTTAGGCATATGTCAATAACTATTAATAATAAAATCTCTATTGACAAAAAATAAAAATTAGTTTAAAAACGGATAGTACGAAATCGTATAAAAAAGAAGGCCTTTGTATGAATAAAAATGAATTTTCTTATTTTAGAGAATTAAGAGAAAATTTGAATAGATTAATGTATAGATTGATAAAAAATGCACATTCACCTCAAAGTACTGCTTTGAACTTGAATCAAAGTCAAATACAAGTCATTTTAGTTTTGCGAAAATTTGGTTCTTTGAAAATGTGGGAATTAACGCGACATACTAATTTGGTCAAAAGTACTATGACAGGTATTATTGATTCTTTAGAATCTTTAGAGTTGGTCGAAAGATTAAGGAGTAATGATGATAGGCGAATTGTTATTGTAAAACTTACTGAGCCAGGTAATGAATTAGCTAGTGGTCTACGAAAGGGTGTAAGTGATTCATTTGAAAGTAAAATAAATTGTTTTAGCAAAGAAGAGCGAGAAGATTTTTTCAAAACAATTAATAAATTAAGTCAATATTTTATAAAAATGGAGAAAAATGATGAATAAAAACCCTCATGATTTTATGGGGACACAAAATATTACCTCTTTGTTATTTAAACTGTCTATTCCAGCTATGATTGGAATGATAAGCAATGCTTTATATAATGTTATAGATGCAGTGTTTGTTGGTCACGGAGCTGGTGCTTTAGCTATTGGTGGTTTAACCATTGCTTTTCCTTTTCAATTAATAATTGGAGCTTTCGCACTAATGTTTGGAGTTGGTGTAGCATCTGTTATTTCTAGAAAATTAGGTGAAAGAAACCCAGAAGAGGCTGTAAATGCAGCAGCTAATGCCTTTATTTTAACAATAATAATTTCAATCTTGATTTTGATTTTTGGAGAAATATTTTTAAATAAAATATTATTAATTTTTGGAGCTACAGAAGACATATTGCCCTTTGCTACCAATTATATGAGAATAATTTTATTAGGGGCTCCCTTTTTGTCCTTTTCCATGTGTGCTAGCAATGTTTTGCGAAGTGAAGGCTCTGCTAAAATTGCCATGAATATTATGATTATTGGAACTGGGTTGAATATAATATTAGATCCAATATTTATTTTTGGTTTAAAAATGGGAATTTCAGGAGCTGCTATTGCTACTGTTATTTCTCAAATAGTAGGTTCAATGTATGGTCTTTTATATTTCTTAAAAGGTAAATCATCTCTTAAATTTAAAATTTCTTCATTCAAATTAAAAATCAAATATATAAAAGAGATTGTTTTATTAGGACTAGCTACATTTATTAGGCAAATCGGAACTTCAGTAATGGCCTTAGCTGTAAATAATATGGTTAAAATATATGGTGGTGATTTGGCTATAGCTGCTTTTGGTATAGTTAATAGACTTTTAACTTTAGTCTTAATGCCAATATTTGGAATGAATCAAGGATTGCAACCAATAATTGGATATAATTATGGTGCAAAACAATATGACAGAGTACATAAAGCTTTAAAGGTTGCAATAATAATAACAACTCTAATTGGATTTGTATTTGCTTTATTTGCTTTTATTTTTCCAACTGTTTTAATAAAAATGTTCACAACTGATACACGCTTATTAGATATTAGTGTTGTTGCTTTGAGAATTATAATGTCTACAATGGTTTTATTGGGGATACAATCTTGTGGGACTACTTATTTTCAAGCTCTTGGAAAAAGTGTTCCTTCAATTTTACTTGGAATGAGCAGACAGTTTATTATACTAATTCCTTTGGTATTACTACTTCCAAGATTCTTTGGACTAACTGGAGTTTGGTTAGCCTTCCCTCTTGCTGATATTATAGCTTCTTCTATAACTGTAATTTGGTTATTAGTGGATATTAAAAAATATAAATAACTATTATTTGCTGCTATTTATGATTGTTTTTAATCACAAATAGTAGCTTTTCTAATTTATTAGCTATTTGTTAGATTTTAAACTATTTTTTTGTATTGAATTATCATAAAGGTTGTTTAGGATAAAGAATATATTATTCTCTCATAAACTTTATAAACAAATATTCTAAACATAAGTAAAAATATCAATCTATGATAATTTTACTTATGTTTTTTGAGTTAAAAGGCTTTTTACCAGTAAAAAAATTATTCTTTAACAATATTAACAACATATTGTTCGTTGCAATTGATACAATTTAGGCTATAATTGAAAAGTAAATAGAAGATTAGGAGAAGAGTGTGAAAAATATTGGCATTTTAGGTTTAGGAAATATTGCTAGAAAAATGGCTTCAACTGTGAATTTGATGGATGATGTAAATTTATATGCCGTAGCTTCTAGGTCAATAGATAAGGCAGAACTTTTTAAAGAAGAACATTTTGCTGAAGTTGCATATGGTTCGTATTTAGAATTAGTTCAAGATGAAAATATAGATTTGGTTTATATTGCAGTGCCACATTCACATCATGCAAAATTAATTGAATTGGCTATTAATAATAACAAACCCGTATTATGTGAAAAAGCTTTTACAACAAATTTAGAAGAAGCTAAAAGAGTAATTGCCTTAGCCCATGAAAAAAAGGTTTTTGTAGCTGAAGCTATTTGGACAAGATATCTTCCTTCTAGATATATTATAGAGCAATTATTAGAAAGCGATATTATTGGTAAAATTAGTTTGATTGATTCAAATTTAGGATATAAAGTTGTTGAAAATGAAAGAATTAATAAAATAGAATTAGCTGGTGGGGCGTTATTAGATTTAACAGTTTATCCAATTAATTTTACTTGTATGTTTTTGGGCTCAGATATAAAAAATATCAATTCAACAGTTATAAAAATGAAAAGTGGTGTTGATGGTATTGAAAATGTAACTTTTGTTTATAACAATGGTATATTAGCAACACTAAATACTAGTGTTTATTCTAGATTAAATAGAAAAGGTGTTATTTATGGATCAAAAGGGTATATTGAAATTGAAAACATCAACAATCCTGAGAAAATAAGTATATATAATGAGGAAGGGGAACTTTCACAAGAGATTTTACCACCAGAGCAGCTAACAGGTTTTGAATATCAAGTTAATGCTTGTTTTGATGCTATTGATGAAGGTTTGCTTGAACCTAAGCAAATGCCACATAGTGAAATATTGAGAATGATGGAAATTATGGATCAACTTAGAAAAAGTTGGGATATAGTCTTTCCTTGGGAAGAATAATATTATTTAAAGTTTTTAAATATTTTGCTAATGCAATAAATGTGTTTTATAATCAAAGAATATATAATTAGGAGGACTGCGATGCAGTATATTGGATCCCTTGATCAAGGGACTACTTCAACAAGATTTATAATTTTTAATTCAAAAGGGGATATCGTATCTTCTTATCAACTAGAGCATAAACAAATATTTCCAAAACCCGGTTGGGTTGAGCATAACCCTATGGAAATATGGGAAAATAGTGTAAAATGTATTCACGAAGCAATTAAAAAAGCAAATATTAAAGCTTCTGATATCAAAGCTTTTGGTGTTACTAACCAGAGAGAAACTGTTCTTGCTTGGAATCCTAAAACTGGAAAAGTTTTACATAATGCAATTGTTTGGCAAGATTTAAGAGGCGCTGCATTTATGGAAAGCTTAGAAAAAAGAGTTGATGCCTCTTGGCTTTCTAAGAAATCAGGATTAAGACTTAGTCCTTATTTTGCAAGTAGTAAAATTGTTTGGTTACTCGATAATGTTAAAGGACTTAGAGAAGATTGTGAAAAAGGTGATGCTATTATTGGTACAATAGATACTTGGTTGACCTGGAATTTAACAGGTAGAAAAGCCTTAGTTACTGATGTTACAAATGCTTCACGATATGTATTGATGGATATTAATACTTTACAGTGGGATGATGAATTATTAGAAATTTTCAATGTTCCAAAAAATTGTTTACCAAAAATTGTTCCATCTAGTGGTGAAATTTTTGGTTATACAGACAAAAATGGTCCATTAGGTTGTGAAATTCCAGTTTGTGGTATACTTGGTGATCAACAAGCCGCTTTATTTGGACAAGCGTGCTTTACTGAAGGTCTTGGAAAAAGTACCTATGGAACAGGTTGTTTTTTACTAGTTAATACTGGTGAAAAAGCTTGTATATCTGAAAATGGATTATTGACTACAGTTGCTTATCAAATTGGTAAAGAAAAACCAAAATATGCACTAGAAGGTTCTATTGCTGTTGCCGGTAGCTTAGTGCAATGGGCAAGAGATAATTTAGAAATTGTTTCTAATCCTCAAGAATTAGATGAATTAGCAGCAAGTGTAAAAGATAGTGGTGGTGTTTATATTGTTCCAGCTTTTAGCGGACTATTTGCACCTTACTGGAGAAGTGATGCTAGAGGTATTATTGCAGGATTAACAGGTTTTGCAACAAGAGCTCATTTGTGTAAAGCAATTTTAAATGCTACCGCATTTCAAGCTTATGATATTTTTCAAACAATGGAAAAAGATTCATCAATATCAATAAAAGAGCTTAAAGTAGATGGTGGTTTAACCAATAGTCATCCTTTAATGCAATTTCAAGCAGACCTATTAGGTATTCCTGTTCTTAGACCTGAAGTTGTTGAAACTACCGCTTTAGGAGCTGCTTATGCTGCAGGCCTTAGTGTTGGAATCTTTAAATCTTTAGATGAACTAAAAAGTCATTGGAAAGAAAAGAAAAGATGGACTCCTTCAATGTCAAAAGAAGATAGAGAATCTAGAGTTAAGAAATGGAATAAGGCAGTTTCAAAAACTTTAGATTGGGTTGGCAACGATGAGCTTTGATTGTAAACTATCATTGTAGAGGAATTTTATGAGTGGAATATCAAACATACAAATAATTGATTTAACTAAAGCTATTGCACAAGTTGTTTTTTTAGCTTGGATTTTTTATCAATTTTATATGGCTTTAGATAGAACAAAAATAAAGCGAATGCTTAAAATGATTTTTTACCCCCTTGCTCTATATGGTATTAGTTTTGTTCTACAATTAAATGTATTATTAAAAGTATTTAATTTTTTAGCTATTCCGTATGTTGTTTTTCTCTGTCTAATTTTTCAAGCTGAATTAAGACGGTCTTTTTTAACTGAGGGTCTCGGTAAATCACGATTAAAATTAACTTCTATCAATAATTATTCAGATCAAATAGATATAGCATTAAATGCTTGTTCTGTTTTACAGAGTAAAAGGCGTGGGGCTCTTTTAGTGTTCTCACGTCGTGATAGTTTAAATTCTGTAATTAGTTCTGGAACAATTATTAATGCAGATTTATCCATGCAGTTGATATTAACAGTGTTTGATCATGATACTCCATTACATGATGGAGCAATGGTTATACAAGCCGGTAGAATAAGAGCTGCTGGTTGTTATCTTCCATTAAGTGAACAAACCGACATAAAAAAGACCTTTGGTACAAGACATAGAGCTGCTTTAGGTATTAGTGAAGAAACTGATTCAATTGTTATAGTTGTTTCAGAAGAAACAGGAGCAATAACTTTAGCATACAATGCTAGATTATTTTATGATTTGGAAGTTGATAATATAAAGAGAGTTTTATTAACCTGGTTTAGTAGCAAAGATATAAGTGAAGAAAAAAAGGAAGAGAAAGACGATGAAAAATAAGCTTTCAATATTTTTACTAGATGATTGGAAACCTAAACTAATAAGTTTGAGCTTGGCTCTTTGTGTATTTTTCTTTTATATGTTTTCTGATAATTCAAGTAGAATTTTAACTATTCCCCTTGAGGTAATTATGCCAATTGAATATGAGGCAGAGAGTTTAATTCCTACCTCTGTTGATTTAGAAATAAATGGTAATGATGATATTATTTATTTGATTGATCCCACTTTAGTTGATGCTATAGCTACTTTTTCTTTTGTTGATAAAGAAGGTATTAGCTCTGTCTCTGTTGAATTAAAATATGATGAAAAAATGTTCTCTAAGGGTAATATAAGTTTAAGCACAAAGCCTTCAACTGTTAAAATTTCTTTTAAAAAAGGATTGTAATTTGTATAAAATAGGTGTTGATATTGTAAATATCGAGAGAATTTCAAAGTTAAATGAATATACTATCAAAAGGATTTTTAATAAAAAAGAAGTTGAAAAAGCAAGTTGTATTACTCTCGATAAAAGTAGAGCTGAATTTTTAGCTGGAAGATTTGCAGCTAAAGAAGCTTTAGCAAAAGCTTTGGGTGTAGGCTTTACAAAATTAACCCCTTCTGAAATATTAATAACTAACTTAGAAAGTGGACAACCAGTAGTACAATTAGAAGGTAAAACTTTAGAAACCTATCCAAATTTGAATATTCAAGTTTCTATAAGCCATGATGCCCCTTGTGCCGTTGCTGTTGTTTTAATCGAGGAAGTTAATGGCAAGAATTGATTGGAGAAGACCTCCTTTAAAAGATTTACAAGAAGGCAAAGTAAGATATAAGATGGTTGTTTCCTATGATGGAAAAGCCTTTAATGGTTGGCAAACTCAGAAAAATGGCTTAGGCATTCAGCAAGCAATTGAAAAAGCACTTAAAAAAATGCTAAAAGAAGATGTAAAAATTATAGGCTCCGGTAGAACAGATAGTGGTGTTAATGCTATAGGGCAAGTTTGTCATTTTGATATATTTGATAAAGACATCCCCGCAAGAGCTTTTTTAAATGTAATAAACTGTAATCTTCCTCCAACTGTTAGAATTTTAGAGTGTGAGATAGTCGATGGGTATTTTCATTCTCGCTACACAGCTTACGCTAGAAAATATCGATATTATTTGAAAATCGAAAATGAAATGACAGCTACCGATAATGGTTTTGCAGCTAAGATTAAAAGATTTCCTTCAATAGATGTATTAAATTCATATGCTAAGCATATAGCCGGCACTCATGATTTTACAACATTTACCTCTAGTAAAGATGTTAGTCTATCTAGATGTAGAGATGTATATGAATCTTATTGGAGCTATGAAAAAGATAAATGGAATTATGATGTTTTAACCTATACAATTTGTGGTAATGCTTTTTTATATAAAATGGTAAGATCTCTTGTTGGAACAATGCTTGATTTTGCAATTAAGCACAGATCGAGTGAATATTTTAAAGAAGCTTTAGAGAGTAAAAATCGAAAGATGGCTGAAAGAACTGCAAATCCTAATGGTTTATTTTTATTAAATATATCATATGATGAAAATGAGTATAAATGGTTTGAAGAAACTGCAATACCTTTGACTAAAATGGAAATTGAAAATGAGTAAAGAGAAAAGTTTAGAAAAGATTAACGAATTACTCGATATGGCTAAAGTTGCTTTTAGCGATGATTATTTGTGTGAAATTAAAAAATCACAAGATATTAAAGTTAGCAGTTATGAAAAATTCAAATACAAACAAGCAATAAATAATATAAAAGAAAATATAACTCAGCATCAAGAAATGATTGATTTAGATTTGAAAAAAAGTAAGTCTGAATATAGTGATATGGATTACTTTGAGTTAGAAAAAACTGTTTTGTCATGTTCCAAATGCATGGCAGCAAATATAAGAAAACATGTAATTTTTGGAAAAGGCCCTAGGCCTGCTTCCTTAATGGTAATTGGTGAAGGTCCAGGAAGAGATGAAGATTATAATAATGATCTTTTTGTTGGTAGAAGCGGGCAGTATCTATATAAATGGCTTGAAGCTATTAATTTAAATGTACAAAGTGATGTTTATTTATCAAACATTGTTAAATGTTTTAGTAATAATAATCCAACTAAGGATATGGTTGATTTATGTTTCCCTTATTTAGAGAGACAAATTGAATTAGTAAATCCAAAAGCTATTTTAGTTTTAGGTAAAATAGCTGGCAATACCCTCTTCAAACAAGAGTTACCAATGAAAGATATGAGGGGTAAAATATATACATACAAAAGAATTCCTTGTATTGTAACCTATCATCCAGCAGCAGTTCTAAGAAACCCAGATTGGAGACGTCCTGTTTGGGATGATATAAAAAAAGTTAAGCAATTAATTAACATATAAAATTAGGATTATTAATGTTTGCAAAAGTATTATTTGATTTGCCATTAGACACTGAATTTACTTATAAAATTCCAGAAGAATTAAATGCTTCAGTTTGCATTGGAGTAAGAGTAAATGTGCCTTTTCGAAGCTATTCAAAAATTGGATATGTGATTGAAATTGTTGAAGAATTCAAATCAAGTTATAAAATTAAAGAGATAAAAAGAGTTATAGATAAAGAGCCTTTATTTTATAAAGCTCAAATTGAATTGGCCACTTGGATGGCTAATTTTTACTTATGCTCTGTCGGTGAAGCTTTGGCTCTTCAAATCCCAGGTGGAAAAAGAGAAAAGGCAATTTCTATGAGCATTAGTGAAGAAGATATTTCAACAAGAGCGATAGATAAATTATCTTTTGAACAAGAAAATGCTCTATCAATTCTACGAAAAAAAGAAAGGGCACTTTACTACTTGTATGGAGTAACTGGATCTGGCAAAAGTGAAATTTATTTCAGATTTGCTAAAGATATTATTAAGGAAAACAAGCAAGTAATATATTTAGTGCCTGAAATTACCTTAACACATCAATTAATACAACAAGTTAGTAAGAGATTTGATCAAGAAGTAGCAATATTACATTCCGCTATGACTAAAAGTCAAAGGCTTTCACAGTGGCTTAAGATTTATAAGAATGAGGTTTCAATAGTAATTGGAGTTCGAAGTGCTATTTTTGCTCCTTTTCATAATTTGGGATTAGTTATAATAGATGAAGAGCATGAAACTTCTTATAAAAGCTCTCAAACTCCTCGCTACCATGCAAGGCAAATAGCACAACATATTTGTAAGAAAAATAATGCCATCATTATTATGGGAAGTGCCACCCCTTCATTAGAAGCTTACAAATTAATGAAAGAAAAGCATATTGAAAAAATTGAATTATTAGATAGAGTAGGACTCGGCCTTATACCTAAGATGAAAATTGTTAACATGCTTAGTGAAAAGAATATTATTTCTAATGAGTTGGAAAAAGAAATTGAAATAACCCTTAAAAATAAAAAACAAGTAATTCTTTTTTTAAATCGCCGAGGATTTTCATATTATTTTCATTGCAGAAGTTGTGGTTATGAGATGCAATGCCCAAACTGTTCAATATCTTTAACCTTTCACAAAAATAATAATTCTATGGTTTGTCACTATTGTGGTTATAAAACTAACCCTATACAACTCTGTCCTGAATGTAATAGTTTGGATGTTGGTTACAGTGGGTTTGGAACAGAGATGGTGGAACAAGAAATAAAAGCATTATTTCCATTTTCAAAAGTAGATCGTCTAGATGGGGATGTAGCTAAAGATAAAAAACAAATCTTTAGTGTTTTAGATAAGTTTAAAAATGGTGAAACAAATATTTTACTAGGCACACAAATGGTAGCAAAAGGTTTTAATTTTCCAAATGTGGAATTAGTTGGTATTGTATTAGCTGATTCTGCAATGAATATTCCCGATTTTAGATCTCAAGAAAGAACTTATGCATTAATAACTCAAGTGGCTGGTAGGGCCGGAAGATTTAATGATAAAGGTAAAGTTATAATACAAACTCTTCAACCAGATAATATTGCAATTCAAAAGGCTTTAAGAAGTGAGAGAAATCCTTTTTATGATCAGGAGCTAGCTATAAGAGAAGAAACTGAATTTCCCCCATATTCTAGACAGTTAAACCTTGTTTTTCGAGGTATAAATAAAGATTTAGTAAATGAATTTAGTCAAAGTTTTGAAGAAAAATTAACTCAGCTAAATGAGTTATTACAAGAAAAAAATAATGACAGTGTTATTATATATGGGCCTAATGAGTGTAGTATTTTTAAAATTGCTAAGAATTATAGATATAATATCTTATTACAACATGAGAAGATTATTTATTGCCAATGGTTAGTTAGAGAAACTTTAAAATATATAAAAGCTCCTAACGGAATCTATGTTGAAATTGACGTAGATCCACTTCAAATTCTTTGACAGTAAAAAATAGAAATAATGGATTTAATTTCATTTACGGTAAGCATTTATCTCTTATTTCATTAACATAAAGTTGTGTGCGTCTAGATATTTAAGTAAGCTCATTATTTTTCTAAAAAATGTTTATCAATTGAAGTAAAGCTTCACACTATCAGCGATATAGGCAAAAACATCTCTTGTTGACAACAGGTTATATTGAACATATGATTTTATCATATAACTTTTCTGGCTATATCTTCATGCTTGTTAGCGGTCAAAGGATTAATTATATTTAAATTTCACAATAAAGGAAGGACTCAATGATGTACGAACGGGATAAAAAAATCATAACTTTGAAAGAAGCTCTTAAGAAACCATGTAAGAATCGAGACATAGATCAGGCACTGCAACCTATGGAAAATTACAGCTCTACCCCCGGAGGGGAGAACGAAATGCCCTTAAGCTTTTGGGCTTCTTGGAACTTGAGTGACCGTCCTAGGAGAATTGCACTGCTACTAGATGACTGTCAGGAAGATTACAGACCTTATGCTGGTAAAATTCTTCCAAATCTTAAGAAACTGGTGGATGCTTTTAGAGAGGCTAGAACAGATAATGAAGGAATACGCATTATGTGGAGTGCTTGGACACGCACATTTGACGATGGCATAAGCAATTCAATGGATAGATGGTATGGTCCTAAAGGATTTCGTCCTGAAAATCCAGAGAACGCTGTATATATGTTCAACGGGGCACCCGGAATGAAACCTCTATCAGAAATTGCACCGACAGAAAAAGAGGTTTCTGACGGATGGTTCTACCACGGAAAGCATCTGGATATGTTTTGGACTTATGATGAAAACGGTAAATCTTATCTGGATGAAAAACTAAAAAATGCAGGTATAGATACTATCATCCTTGTTGGCCTCTGGACAGATGAGTGTATACTCAGCACAACTTATGCCGGTAATTCACGTGGTTACGATGTAGTAGTAGTTGGAGATTCTGTAGCAACGGCAACATCAAATCAAGAGATTGCCCTGACGCTAGTAGGAAGTACTGTGGCAAAGGTTCTCTCTACTGATGAAGTACTCAGCTATATAAAGAGTGATTTTGAAACAGGAGAGATTGGAGCTGTAAAAGGGACCCGGTATCCCGACGGCAGAAAAGACGATTGATATATGAAAGGAAAGATACAATTGTAGATCTTTGCCTGGCATTATCTGTAATTGTTTCCTTCTATTATTATCTATCTTTTCTAGGATATGGACAGTTATTTTTGTTGCTAATATTATTTGAGCATCAGTTGCAATAAGTAAGCTATGTTTCTGGTTACGCTAAGCATGTACTTAATTGATATTTGGTATCTGATAAAAAATAGAACTTGAAGTAAATAGTGTAAATGTTATATTTCAATATGCCCCTTTCAGTGCTATTACATTTATCACAATTAGTATAATTATAGCCACTATTATTTAAGTAAAAAAAGTGATGTTAAAAAGCCTTTATAACAATAAAAAATGGAGCTAATAGTAGCTTATTTTTTCATTTTTTTCTCACTATTTTTTCTTCTTTTATTACCTTGTTGCACCCTACTTCTTTAGCATTAACTTTGGGATAAAAAGGTTCAAAAATGCTAAATTTATAAAGGTATTTTGTCCTAAAATATAACGTAAAATATGACAGAAAATACCCCTATAATAAAACAATATATTAGGAATATTTCAGCCTTCTTTTATTCTCTAATTTTTGCATAAATATTTAATTTTTGTGCAAATAATGCAAATAATGTGAAGATTGGATTATTTTCATTTTGCTATTTAATTGTTTTCTATATAACGAATTAGATGTTTAAAAACTTGTTGATATAGGGTGTTTAAGGGTCGGTTGGTTGACACTTCTATACAATATTAGGTAATATTTAAAATATAAAATATATAAAAAAGGAGAAAAAAAGTATGAAAAAACTAAGCATAATTGCTTTAATTTTATTGGTATTAATTACTGGAGGTCTCTTTGCTAGCGGAGAAACTGAAAGTGCTGAAACAACTATTGTTTTCGGTGATGTTTCTTGGGATTCTGTCCAAGTACACAACAGGATAATGGCCTTCATTATTGAAAATGGATTAACAGGATATAAAGCCGACTTTATACCCGGGAATACCCTTCCAATTCTTACCGGATTGCAACAGGGAGACATAGATGTTGATATGGAATCATGGCATTCAAACTTCCCAGAAGTATACAAAAAAGGTGTTGAATCTGGAGACTTTGTTGACCTCGGTCCAAATATGCCAGACGCACCACAGGGTTGGTGGATTCCTCGATATTTAGTTGAAGGACCAAATGCACAGGCACCAGATTTGAAGAGCGTTTCAGATTTACCTAAATATGCTTCTTTATTTCCAGATCCAGAAGATCCTTCAAAAGGTATTATTTTAGGTGGAGTAGCTGGTTGGACACAAATGGAAATCAGTGAAAAGATTTTTGAAGAAAATAACTTAGGTGAAACCTATAACCTTGCGATTACTGGTAGTGATACAGCTTTAGCTGGTACTATGGTAGGAGCCTTTAAAAAAGGTGAACCATGGATAGGTTATTATTGGGCACCAACAGCAGTTCTTGGACGACTTGATATGATTCGTCTCAAAGGAAGTGAATATGATCCAGCTCTTGTAAACGTACTTGTTCATAAAAGTATGATGACCAAAGCTCCAGATATTGTTGAAATCCTCAAAGCTTATTCAACTACAGTTGCTGAAAATAATGAATTCTTAGCAAAAATGGATGAGAACGGATGGTCGACAAATGAAACCGCAATCTGGTTCCTTAACAATAAAGAAGCCGTTTGGACAAAATGGGTTTCTAATGATGTTTCAAGCAAAGTAAAGAGTGCTTTAAAAGCATTATAAGAGGATATCAATGTCAGAAGAAAATAATACACAAATAGTCATTAAAAACTTATGGAAGATATATGGCAAAGACCCAAAAAGGGTATTTCAAAAGAATCTTCGAGATAAGAGTAAAGATGAAATTCAAAATGAAACTGGATGTATTGTCGGATTGCGTGATATCAACTTAGAGATTAAAAAAGGGGAGTTCTATATTCTTATGGGACTCTCTGGTAGTGGAAAATCTACCCTCATAAGGGCTCTTATTCGACTTGTAAAGTCGACTAAAGGGTCTATTGAGATTAATAATCAAGATATTACAAAAATGAATTCAGATCAGATGATGAAGTTTAGAAGAAAGACGTATGGAATGGTTTTCCAGCACTATGGTCTTCTTCCCCACATGACTGTACTCGATAACGCAGCCTTTGGATTGAAAATTAAAGGTGTTTCTAAAGAGGATCGTTACAAGAAAGCACAAGAGGTGATTGAGACGGTTGGCTTGAAAGGATGGGAAGATTACTATCCAACAAGTTTATCTGGAGGAATGCAGCAACGTGTAGGGTTAGCCCGTGCATTAGCTAATGACCCTGAAATACTCTTGATGGATGAACCTTTTAGTGGACTCGATCCTCTAATTAGAAGACAAATGCAGGATGAATTGGTTGAATTACAATCACGTCTTCAAAAAACCATCATCTTTGTTACCCATGATTTGCATGAAGCTCTAAAATTAGGAGATAGGATTGCTATTTTACGTAACGGAGAAGTTGTTCAAATTGGAACACCAGAAGATATCGTAACTAACCCTGCAGATGAATATGTAAGTGAATTTGTTCAAGATGCTTCTCCCGCTAAAGTATTAACAGCAGGAAGTATCATGACCGAGGTACCTGTAATTACCTATGCATGGGAAGGCCCTAAAACAGCTCTTACGCTGATGAAAAGACAAAAGAAACATATGGGATATGTTGTTGATAAAAAACAAACGTTCTTAGGAATTATTACATCAAAAGAACTTGAAAGATTGTTAAACTTTGAAGAGAAATTTAAGACTATTCCTGTCTCTTCAATAGTAAAAGTTGAATCAGTATCCCCTGAAATAATTATTGAAGAGTTGTTCAAAATTGCTCCACAAAATCATTACGCAATTCCTGTAGTAGATGAAAAAAATAGGCTTTTAGGAAGAATTACGAATGACGCTATCTTTGATTCTATTTCTGTAGAGGGAGGTACTAATGAATAAATTTCCTGAATTA
>Ga0307992_1001189_pt1 | contig 15562 bp, 18 predicted proteins | sample EllFjometagen133_FD_203162 | JGI IMG/M metagenome (GOLD analysis project Ga0307992, IMG submission 203162) | Marine microbial communities from Ellis Fjord, Antarctic Ocean - #133 | ecosystem: Environmental > Aquatic > Marine > Unclassified | place: Southern Ocean | collected 2014-10-08
ACCATCTGCTCCAGATGAACCACTTGTACCAGACGAACCTGAGCTTCCACTTGATCCAGATGAACCACTTGTACCAGACGAACCTGAGCTTCCACTTGAACCTGAAGTACCAGATGAACCAGATGTACCACTTGATCCTGAGCTTCCCGCAGCACCAGAAAAAATTGGAGTTGTAAAATGCGAAGCTGCCGTATCACCTTCAAAATATAAAGTTAATGTTCTTTGTGTTGCTGAGGTTGTTGTTGCATAGATATCAAGTCTAAAACGATCAGTTGGAAGAAGATCAACATCGTCACCTTGAGCATATATCCATGTATATAATTGTGATGAAACTGTATTATTTATCTCTTGTGATAAGCTTTCAAATAATAGTTCAGATGTACTATCATTAAATTTATACATTTTCATATTTAATTTAGTTACACCATCTGGATTATCAACTTTAGCATAAAAATTAAATGTCCATACTCCAGCATATAAAAAATCGATACCTGGATCTCCAGCACATGTTTGCCATGAGTCTATAAATGCTGTAGTACTAACAGGAGTGGCTATTGATTGACTTGGCGTCTCTCCTGCTCTCTGGTCAAGTTTATATTCTCCAGTATCAGGACATGTTTCATCATGTAAAAAGAATATAGCGCCTTTTGGACTAGTTCCCGAACTACCGCTTGAACCAGATGTACCAGTTGATCCTGAAGTACCTGAGCTTCCACTTGTACCAGATGAACCACTTGTACCAGATGACCCACTTGAACCAGATGAACCTGAGCTTCCACTAGTTCCAGATGATCCTGATGTACCGCTTGAACCAGATGTGCCATTAGTTCCTGATGTTCCACTTGAACCAGATGTTCCTGATGAACCTGAAGTACCACTTGTACCAGTGATATGAGCTGCATCAACATAAGTTTTAACCGCTTGTTCCGTAGGAATTGCATCATCCGAATTTCCAACTAATGTACCATCAATTGAAAACTCATTAATGGAAGTACCTTTATTGAGGTTAACTTTACCATCTTCAATTTGCATTACAACAACTGCACTTGAATCTGTAAATTTTATACCATCAACATCTGGGCCTCTTAATTCATCAATTAAGATTTTTTTCTTATCACCAACATTCCAATCATCAGTGAGAGTATTACTTCCATCTCTTTTTACAACTTCTGTCCCTATTATCCATAGCGGATTAAATGCCATCTAATATAATCTCCCAATTAGAATATGTAGAAATTATCACCATCACTAATATATGTGAAACTTTCATATAAAGTAGTAATTGTTTTTTGAGCTAAACCATCAATCAACCCTCCATCTGCCTGTATATAAAGAGTATTTTCTGCTTTTATTTTCTTAACTAAAATTTTCGCATCCAAACTTCTTTGAAATGTAATTGTTACATCTGATGCTGATGTATCTATAAGTAGAACATCTCCAGTTACAGCAGTTGAATCTGAATTTACATGCTGTGTATTAATTAGGTCCACTTCTGATTTTAAATTAGCGATCTCTATATCTGTATAACTATTTGCACTATTTAACGTTGATGTATCTCCTGAATCAACATACGTCTTAACCGCTTGCTCAGTTGGCACCGCTGTATCACTATCATCAGCTAATGTTCCATCAGTTGAAAATTCATCAACTGTTGCTCCATTTTCTAAAGCAAGACCATTTTCATCAATCGTCATAGCTTCAACACTATTATCAGTGATAACAATTGATCCAGATGTTTGGTCAATATTTATAAACGTATTGCCCTGTGTATCAAATCTACTATCAGAATCATTCCACCAAGCAACATTATTTTCTACTGGTTCATCTTCTCTTGTAGCAACTGCTTGTAATGAACCAACCTCACCAATTCTAAATGTATCAGATGATTCTTCAAAGATAAATCTATAATTAGTTAATGTTCCACGATCAATTTCAAATCCTGCAAAACCAGATGTAACACCAGGCCCAATTTCACCGTAGTTAATTACGATCATATTATCTGACGTTGTTACTTCTTGGTCATGAACAACCCAAGTAGTACCATCTACATATAAATCACCAGAAACAATTAAATTTTTATAAACTGTAACTCCAGTTGTTTCAACTAATATTTGTGAATCCCCATCAGCAGTGATTGTAATCTGATCAGTGGTTTGGTCCAATGAAATTGTTGTATCACCAGATGCACCAATTCTCTGTGTTGAAACATCAAACCTACCAACTTCAACAGTATCAGCTACAATAGTAACATACCCAACTCCAGTATCAACAACTTCAACATATGAGTCACCTTCATAAATCTTATCATGAGCAATATTAGAAATTGAAGTATCAACATATGTCTTTATTGCTTTTTCAGTTGGCACAGCAATGTCAGAATCCCCAGCTAAAGTTCCATCAATTGAAAACTCATTAACTGTTGCTCCAGATTCTAATGTTAATCCGGTATCATCAAAATGAGCAACTTCAGCTCCATCTGCTACAATAGTTACATAACCAGCTGTAGTTCCATCATCAACAACTTCAACATATGAGTCACCTTCCCAAATTTTATCAGGAGTAAAATTAGAAATTGCAGTATCAACATATGTCTTGACTGCTTTTTCAGTTGGTACAGCATCATCGCTATTATCAACTAATGTACCATCAATTGAAAACTCATCGATACTTACTCCAGATTCTAAAGTCAATCCATCTACAGTAAAGTTAGCAACTTCTGTTGTATTTGCATTGATTGTAATAACATTAGTTGATTGATTTATATTAAAATATGAAGATGTGGAAATACCAAATTGCTGGCTTGTTTCTGCCAATGTCATAATATCAACTGACCCAACAGAAGCCACAATAGTTGTATCTGAAATTTCAAGTCTTCCCGCTCCAGATGCTTTACCTATTCTTTGTGTACTTGCTTCAGCATCAAAATAAGCAACTTCAGTACCATCTGCTACAATAGTAACATATCCAGCTGTAGTTCCGTCATCGACAACTTCTACAGATGAGTCACCTTCCCAAATCTTATCAGGATTGAGATTAAAAATTGAATCATCAACATATTTCTTGACTGCTTTTTCAGTAGGAACAGAAGTATTTAAATTGTCAGCTAAAGTTCCATCAATTGAAAATTCATTAATTGTAGCGCCATCCGGAAGTACTAATGATGTAAATTCTCCTGTATTTGGATGCCCATTAATTCCACCCCCTATTGGTTGCGGACTAGCAAATAAATTTGTAGTAGTTATACTCTCAGTTACAGGAACCCCTACCATATTTACAATAGGTAACTCATCATTTGGACCTGATTGAGTCATTGGATCAAATTGTGTTATTTTTTTGTCTTCAGCCATCTTTTTATACTCTACCTTTTAACCCCTTAGATTTATTTTATTAGTCATCTAATATTGAAGAATTGCCGCCGTATAAATCATTTAATTTTGAACCAGTAAGGACATGATCTGTTACTTTATACTTTCTTAGAGCGGCTTCCAGTAGGTTGAGTTTTTCGATGAATTGATAAGAGACATCTACAATCTCCATTTCGATTTGCTCCGGATCATTTTTATCTTCCAGTTCAGTTAATAAAGCCGAAAGAGATCCGAGAGCGGTTTTCACAGAGTTTGAGTTTAACTCATTAAGAAAGTTAACCACTGTGTTAAGTCTTGACATATTTTGCTCCTATTAATTAATAAAAAATTTTCGTAATCTAGGTCGAAAATTTACAAATCGTTTATATCCTTACATGGTTTATTCTAATGATTTTTTTGGATTGGGTGAACTAACTACCCGTTTAATATGATTTTTTAGCTCTTGTGCTTGATCTGGTCGAGCCATATTTAAATCAACCATTGTTTTTAAAGCTATAATACCTTTAGTTTCTCCAACTTCTTTTTGAAGCATATATGATCTATTATGTAATGCCTCAATGTTATCAGCAATAATATTTATTGCACATTCTTCAAATGGAATTGGATCGCCTGTATTTTCTTTGTATCTCAATCCCTTTCTATAAAATGCACAGTCTTCACTACAAGGTTTCAAATTTCTAAATGGACATTTGCCCTTTTCATTTTTCTTTATCATTGTCATTCTTATTTATCCTTTCTTAAATCTTTTCTTGTCTTGTTAAGTTACGCCCTCTTGGTCTCCATCCAATTGCTGTTGCTCCATCTCCTGTTGTGCCGCCATGATCATGATCGCCACCACCCTCTGTATCGCCATGATTATGTGGCAACCCACCACCTGTTTCATTTGTCGAATATCCCCAATCAGCATCATGACCATCATCTGGTCCATCCTGAGAAGTCCCACTATCATCAAGTAATTCATATGGATCAACTGTATGACTATGTGCGGGTATTTCTGCAATAGTTAAAGTATGATCAACTGTTGCATGTACATGAGTTGGTGCTCCAGTAATTACATGGCTATGAACAGGTTGTGTCCATGTTCCACCAGTTTTCAAACTTCCACCAGTTTCACCACCTGCAACTGATCCTTTTGTAATATAAGCAACCATATCATCTTGATCAACTAATAACGAATATCCAACAATTGCCGTATCAGCTTCAAATAAAATAATAGAACCAGAAGGAACATCATTATAATTATATGTATCTCCAGATTCATGTGTATGGTCACCTTGAGAAACTTGTAAAGCTCCATCTCCAACATCACCATTATTATCAAGATTAGTATGTGTAACTCCTGCTGCTTCAATATATGTTCCTGAATGTTCTGCATTTCCATGTGGATTGGGAGCAAACCCTGTATGACCAGAACTTGCATAATCAAGACTGGTTAAAAGTGCATGGTCGCTTTCTCCGCCACTACCTCCACCTCCACCAGTAGACCCTCCAGTACCTGTTGACTGAATTATATAATTGATGGTTAATGTATCTACAGGAAAATAAACTCTGATTAAAGTACCATCTCCTATAATTTCAACCTCAGCAGGTCTAACCTCTCTATTCGTTGAGTCATCAAACCAATGGCAATCAAATGCACTTGTTCCATCAAGAGACGCAACATTCACATCATTATAATATCCATCTGCGTCTGGACCACTCCATGATGAAATTTGTCCTGTTGTGCTTAAGATAAGCATTAGTTTTGGTGAGAAAATCATTTCGATCGGGGTTGTTACACTTCCTGATGATAAAGCTCGTCCAACAACTTGATAGAATGAATCTGGTCTTACATTTGTAACAGTGCCAGCTGTATCTGCTGATAAATATAATACATTTCCAATTCCAATTAATATTCCTGGTTCAACAGGAACTCCACTTGAATAACCACAGATAATACCACGACCTATTTCACTAGCAGCAGTACCAATTGCTGTTGTTATAAAATCAGCTTGTGTGTATAATCCTGTTGATATAGAAAGTTGTGCATTTCCAGTACTATCAACATAACAAAGCTCTCCAATAGACACTCCTGTAGTATTAACATCAAAAGAAACACCACCAGCAGTTAATTCTCCCCATGCATCATTATAACCAAAAAAGAATTTATTGCGAGCACTTTCAAATGCAATACGCCCTGTGTCGTCATCTTGATGTACTGGTAAATTAACTTCGCCGCCAGCATAATATTTTATGTATTGTCTTGCATTAGTTTCATACCCAGCCTCTGTATCATAGTCAGAAATAGAAAGAATAGTTCCTGTTATATCTACAACTAAAACTTTCAAAAGTAAATATGTAGATCCTGCAGTTAGTAATACTCTTTCGAGAGGTTTTAATATTTTTATATTGGCTTGAGGAGCAGGTCTTTGCTTCAAATATTGATAATCAAGAACTACATAGTAAGTTCCAGCTCCTGGAAAAAACAATGTTTCTGAAGCATAGTTATCAAGATCATTAATATCGACTGTATGGTCTGATGTGATTTTAATAAGAACATCATCTTTAACTGCATAACCTGTACCAACGATTACTGTATCATTCGGGGATATTAAATCTTGAGTTACTGGTAGTGAATTAATTGTCAACATGCCTTCAGTGTTATGAGTAACGATCTCTGTAATCCTATTTACCACATTGCTATTATAAGAGGCAAATGGGTCGACCACTCTTTCTTGGCTGGGGATAGTACTTGCCATTGGTTAATTTCTCCTTACCTTTAAACTCTATTTTACTTTAAAAATTTATGTTGGATCATCAACAGATGATTTATATTATGTTCTAAATTTTTATTATTATTGGATAGTTACCCGAAAATAATTTGGGTAAACAGTCGATGTCTATATATATAAATAACCGAAGGGATACTTTGGTTAATATTTTTTTGAGGGTATTAAGATGAGGAGTGGGCACTTCTACATGTAGAAGCACCCATAACATTTTCATTAACTTACCGTTGGGTAATTAATTGGTAATTTTTCATAATTTTGTTCTAAAAACAAAAGCATGTTAGTTACAAACTTTCTATATGTTTGCCTATTTCTTTTAATGATGGACCTGCTGATTTAAACTCAATCACCTTCCATCCATATTGTCTTAGTTTAATATTTTTGTTTGGATCAATTGCCATCTCGCTATTGTGCCAAAACGCTTTTGGAAATTGAATAACAATCTTTGCAATGGGATCACAAAAGTCAGTAATAAACTGAAACTTTAACATTCCATCCATTCCACATTGATCAATCATATAATCTTTTTCAATATTAGTAAAATAAGCTCTTAGATAATCAAGTATTCTATTTTTACCTCTTGCCATTACATCTTTTTCTTTTGTTTCTTCTTTTTCTTTTTCAAGTAACACATTTAAATCAATCTCATCTTCTATTTCTGGTTCTTCATTAACAATAATCTCTTCAACTTCTTCGTTTGGTAATTTATTATCATCTTCAAATTTACTCATTTCTTCTTTAACAAATATAGTTTTTTCTTTTCCGTACTTAGAAGAAGCATTAAATTCTGCAGATGATAGTGGTGCATCAGGAAACCGAAGTTTATACTCAGCATATTTAACATTATGTGTTCCTAAATGTCTTGGTGAAATAACAAGATATGGTTTTCCACAGATTTGACAAATTACTTTTCCTTGTTCATTGAATATGGGATATGAATATTCGCTCATTGAAATTCTCCTTATTAAACTTATTTATATTTTGTTCTTAAAATGGAGGCACAACAAATTGTATAAACTGAAGATCGATCCAAAATTATTTTATCACTTCTTTATATCAGTTGGGATTCGAGATATGTATTCTGATAAACGAGGAGAAATGTATTTAAAACATGGTCCTTTAAAATTTACAAATGACGATATTAAAAAAATGCAAGATTCAGCTATGATGTCCACAGATAAATTATTCAAAACAACAAACAAAGAAGCTTTGAAAATGAACGGAATGTCAGAGCTTTCAAATTCTATATGGTCAATACAAATAGCTGCAGCGGCTAATAGTTGTACAGTTCATCATTTTTCATCTGAGGGTGAAATTCCTGATGATTATTGGGAGGGGTTCATAAAAAAAGCTAATAACGATGATCATGAAAGGAGAAAATTATTAGATGCAAAAATTGCAAGTCGTGGATTCATTTAAAGGTGAGTTTGAAATATTCAGTAATTTTTATCCAGTCGATATAACTTTTGAAAATATTGTATATCCATCTGTTGAACATGCTTTTGTAGCATCTAAATCATTAGATCTTATGTTCAGAGCTGACATTGCAGCATTGCCTGCTGATAAAGCTGGTAAAGCAAAACGCATGGGTAGAAATAAAAAGAAATGTAAACTTAGAAAAAACTGGGACCTAATAAAAATTCCTTATATGGAAAGATTCTTATCTCAAAAATTTTCAATATATGAATTCAGACAATTGTTATTATCAACAAATGCTATATTAATTGAAGGGAACTATTGGCATGATAATTATTGGGGAAATTGTTATTGTCCAAAATGTATTGACATACCAGGAAAAAACAAGCTCGGAAAATTGCTCATGAAGAAAAGGGAGGGGATGTTATCACTGAAAGAATATTAATAACTGGAGATGTTCATAACTATTTCGGAGATCTTAATATATTAATAAATAGAAAGAAACCAGATTTAGTTATTTGTGCAGGAGATTTTGGATATTGGCCAGGAAAAGCAAATGAGTTATCAGATATAAAATTACAAGGAACAAAAGAAATTCGTTGGTGTGATGGAAACCATGAAGATCATTGGCAACTTGCTAAACGTGAAAGTGATGAGGTAGCACCCGGCATTATTTATATGCCAAGAGGTTCAACTTATACACTTCCAGATGGTAGAGTTATCATGTTTATGGGTGGGGCTGAAAGTATTGATAAACAATGGAGAACTCTCGGTCATGACTGGTTTCCTGAAGAGATCATAACTCAAAAAGATTTACAAAACTTACCTGATATAAAAGTTGATATATTTATAACCCATACATGCCCAACTGAATTAGTTGATGAATTAAAATTAAGTTATCCAGAAAAGGGGTTCGAACCATCAAATAAAGCATTAAGTGCATTATGGAAAATATATAAACCTGATTTATGGATTTTCGGGCACTGGCACAATTATAAAGAAGGTGTTTTGAATGAAACAAAATGGTATGCTTTATCAGCAACAAGAATGGGTGACAGATGGTGGATGTGGTTACCAGAAAAATAAATTAAAGTGAGGTAATATATGCCATTATGTGACTATGGGTGTGGCCAAGAAGCAACATATCAATTTAAAAATGGTAAATGGTGTTGTAATAAAAGTAAGAATTCTTGTCCTAGTATGAAAAAAATAAACAGTAAAAACACAAAAGGTAAAAATCTTGGGAAAAAACGTTCTTTAGAAACTAAAGAAAAAATGAGTAGAATAATGAAAAAAACACAAATTGAATCTGGTAACAATAATTGGAAAGGAGGGTATAATAAAAATAATATTCCACAATATAATACATACAAACCACAATTATTCTTTATTGAAAAATGTCGGCGATGTGTAACAGATCAAAATATATTAGAAGTTAAATGTGTTTATTGTGGTAAATGGTATATACCAAAATTACATACAGTTATTGATAGAATAAGATCTATAAATTCTATTGGTTTTGGAGAACATAGATTCTATTGCTCAGAAAAATGCAAATTAGAATGCTCTATATATGGCCAACATTATTATCCAAAAGACTACAAACCTGCTACATCAAGAGAAGTTCAACCTGAACTTAGACAGATGAGATTTAAAATTGATAATTACACATGTCAAAAATGTGGTAAACATCAGGATGAACTTGAAACAGGATTACATTGTCACCATATTGAAGGTATTAGATGGGAACCTCTTGAATCAGCAGACCTTGATAAAGTAATAACCTTTTGTAAAGATTGCCACGAGGAAGTTCATAAAAAAGAAGGTTGTGGATATAATGATATGAAATGTAAAGAATAAATTACCAGAAAAAGGAGGTGACTAACTAAATATTATATTGTTTATATTTATGTTTTAAATTTTAAATAAACTACTAAATTTGAAAGGATTAAAAAAATGATTTTACTTGTACTTATTATTCTGCTTATTGGAGCAGCAATTGTAGTTCCAAAGTTTATTCCGGATTCCATAAAAAAGAAGGATCAATACAACAATGAGGTCGGCGAAAAGAGTCTCAATTTTATAAAATGGATTATTCGTAGTGTATTTGTAGGACTTGCCATTATATGTTTTCTTATGACAAGTTGCCTGGTCATCGACTCAAATAAAGTCGGCCACTTAAAGCGAATTTATTTTGGGGATGAAATGCCACAAGGGCGAATCATTGCTGCCCCAAACCAAAAGGGACCGCAAGCAAAGATTCTTGCCCCCGGGTTTCATCTTATTCCATTCATTGCTGTAACGCATGACGTTGAGGAATTACCTATCGTTTCAATCAAAGCAGGTCAGTATGGCTTTCTGGTTGCCAAAGATGGTAAGTCAATGCCGCCTGGACAATTTATTGCACCAGCATGGGACTCAGCTGATAATATGATTGATGCCATGAAATTTATGGGGTATGATTTTGGGGATGAAACTCCAAAAGGAATTAAAGGACCTCAGTTAACAGTACTACCTCCTGGCGATTATCGAATTAATCGTTATCTGTTTAATATATTTGGAGATGATTCAACACCAGTTCCTGCTGGATATGTTGCCGTTATCAAATCCAATGTTGGTGATGACTATGCCGGGGATCCAATTCTTCCAACCGGAATTGATGCGAGCAACCTTTCTGTTCCTATCGTTCCCAAAGGTTATCGTGGAGTATGGGCTGATGTTAAAACTCCCGGTGAATATTATATTAATAAAAAGGCGTATGAAGTAACCATGATTGACACTCGTGTTCAAACGTGGCAATACATCGGCGGTTATACTCGTAAATGGATAGATCTGACGGTTGATGAAAGTGGAAAAATACATCAGGACGCTCATGAAGAAATAGTTCCAATCCTTGAAGGTTCTGCCGATGCAGCTGTTATTCTTCGAGTTGATGGGTGGGATGTATTTCAGGATTCACGGGTTCAAGTTCAAGTAACACCTGAAAATGCGCCATTCGTTGTTGCCTCCGTTGGTGGGCTTAAACAAGTTGAGGATAAAATCATCACTCCGAATTATCGTTCTATTCTTCGAAATGTTGTTGCCCAAGTTGTAACTGTTACGGAACCTCTTCTTGATGCTGATGGAAATACTGTATTTGAGAAAGTGTTTGTTGATGGTAAAGAAGTTAAAGGTGCCAAAGGCGAACCGAAAATGCATACAGTGACACGTCCTCGTCAGGTTCTTGACCTCCTGTATCATCGTCAGGAAATTGAGCAGGAAGTTTTAAAAAAGTTGATCCCAACTGGAAGAATGGCTGGTTTAACAATTCAGTGGGTAAGATTCGGCGATCCTTCTGTTCCGCCTTCACTTTTAATTCCAGGTAAAAGAAAACAATTGGCTGAGTCATTAATGGCCACCTATAAACAAGAGAAGCTTGCACAGGGAGAGCGTGTTGAAACTGAGAAAGAAAAAGCACGTGCTGATCAGCAAGCGGAACTTATGAAATCTGAAATCGGTATTAAGGTTGCTGATAATAAAGCGTTAGCCAGAGAGAAAGAAGGTCTTGGGCAACAGAAATATCTTGAAGCTGTAGCCAAAGGTCAGTTAGCTCAGGCAATGGTTCTTGGTAAAGATAAAGCATTTGAATTGGCATACGTCAAAGAAGTTTTGGCGGCTGCATCCAAGAATCCCCAAATGATTAAAGTTCCGAGCGTCCTTGTTATGGGTAGTGGTTCCAGTCTTGAAGGAGCGGCTGCAATTCTCGGGGCTAACAATATCACAATGGGGTTGAAACCAATGACAAATGCAAAGGCAAAACAGTAATTATTTAAAATTGATAATGTGTTGGGAGCTAACCCCTTCCAACATATTATTTTTTAAGGAGGAATATGAAATATATTTGGGAAGAAGATGATATAAAAGATAGTTGGGGACGATATGTTATTCCAAACATCATAACCGATGATGGTTTTCATGGGCTTACTCAAGTACTAAAAATTGGTGGTAGAGGAATGCCTGCTTTGATATCTATGGGTGATGGTTTGTATGTAAATTTTAGAAGTCTCTCAAAATTGCTTGATTATCTTAATAATGAAAATTCAGGATATCGACCTGTCAGAAAAAAAGAACTGCTTGATATGATTTCTTATAACTGGGATACACATGAAGGAGTATCATCATGACATCTAACCAAAAACCATGCCCTGAATGTGGCAGTCTTGATATAGAATATACATATTCAAATTGTAAATGTAGAAGAACTTATGAAGGGGATGGAAGAACATGTTGGCAATATCCAACATGTAAACAATGTGGATTTACAAATGGACCAGCAAGTGCAAATTCAGCAGGTACATGTTGGACTAAATTCACTAAATAAAATGGAGGAGTTATGTTAAAAACAAATGTTGGATTTTGTATTGATGAAAGCGCATCAGTAATTGGAATTATTAAATCATTAGTTGAATCCTACAATAAAAATGTAGATGGAATTCGTGTGTCTGTACTTGCAGAAGGGCAGGAAGCATCAATGACAGCCCTTGCATTTGGGCATCGCGTATTAAAACATCGTATTTTATATCATGGTAAGCAAGTACAAACAGTTGAAAAATTGAAGGTTTCTGATCTTTATCCTAGTGGGATGACTCCATTATTTGATTCTCTTTATAGAGTAATCAAAAAACTGGAAGAACTCGATGACGAAAAAGAGGAGACAACATTTGTTATATCTGTGATTACTGATGGTCAAGAAAATAGTTCAGATGATCCCGGGGTTCCAACAGCCCTAAAATTAATGGAAGAAAAAATCGGCACGGATCGATGGACATTTGCATTTCTTGTACCTTTGGGACGTGGCGACTATTTTTCCAGAAGCTATCGTATTCCCATTGGTAACATTCAGGAATGGGATGAACAAACTGAAGCCGGAACTGAAGAAGCATTCATCAAAAATACAGCAGCATTTTCCGGGTACTTCGTTTCCAAAAGCAGAGGAGTTAAATCAACCAAATCATTCTATTCAAATATCAGTGGTTTGACTGTAAGAAAAGCAAGAAAAGATCTTTCGGAAATTACCAACCAAGTTTCCTTTATTTGCCCCCGTACAGAATGTCAAATTCGTGCTTGTATTATGGATGCCGGCAAAGATTGGATCAAAGGTGCCGCATTTTATCAGTTGACCAAAACTGAAAAACGAGTTCACTCCTATAAACTGGTTGCATTGAGAGTTAAAACTTCAGGAAAAGTTTACTGTGGTCAGGATGCCCGTGATATGCTCGGTATCGGTCAAGCAAAAGATACAGTTCGTTTGGTGCCTGGTGAACATGGAAAATTTGATGTATTCATTCAATCAACCAGTGTTAACAGAAAAATTCCGGCTGGTTCTGAAGTTATGTACTGGCCAAAGGTTGGCACACAAAGAAAATAAGGAAATTATTAAATGACAACATTCGAAGATGTTAAAAAATTAAGTCAAATATATGTTTGTGATGAGTGTAAAAAAGACATTGATGTTAAGAATGTTATATTAACTGAGTCTACATCTCAAATTAATATGACTACTATGGGTATGCCATTTATATTTGTTGATAAAAATGGAATCATTCAAGGAGATAATAAAGCTCCTATTAAAGGGGATAAATTACTGACTTGCCCTCATTGTAAAGCCATTCATGCTTTTGGTCTTAGTTTGAAAGGATCATAATGAAAGTTAAACCGTGTGTTGGATGTGGGTATTGTTGTATTAAAACTCCGTGTGGTGCTTCAAGACGTTTATATCCTAATGCAACAGTATGCCCTGAATTAATATGGGTAGATAATCGGTATGAATGTGGGTTAATGAAACTACCAGGGTTGGTAGGTGAAGCATATCGCAAGGAGTTATATGCAGGAGAAGGGTGTTGTTGTGGATTGAATTCTTGGAGACAAGATATAAAAAAACGAATACCTGAAATGGATCGTTCGTCCCTCAACCCACTTCCAAAATTACTTCAAATATTTATATCAGCATTATCTAAACAGTTTGTAAGTACTGACTCAATATATCTTACTTTATTAGATTTCAAAACACAAATGGAGAATGAAAAATATGCTCCTGATGAAATCAATTCTATCATGAAAAGTATTGGTCATTTATTTGATGATAGTCGTTCATCAATGACAAAAGGTTTTATGGGATGAAATAAATTCTAAGTACATAATTTAACTTAACTAAAACGCAAAAGAAAGGAATTCAAATGAACATTCAATTACTTATTATCGATCCACAGAACGATTTTTGCTGGCCAGGAATGAAAAGACCGAAAGACGTTCTCATACCGAAAGATATTCTCATACCGAAAGATGTTATAATGCCGGGATCCTTGTTTGTTCCTGGTGCAGATATGGATATGGTGCACCTTGCCGCAATGGTCACTCGTCTTAAAGATAAACTCGATGATATCCATGTCACCCTTGACAGCCATCATTATGTTGATATTGCACATCCGGTCTTCTGGGTCAATTCCAAAGGACAACACCCCGACGATTATGACTTTCCCATCATGACCAAAGATGATGTAGTTAATGGTCTCTGGCGTACAACCTACCCACCATATCAAAAAAGAGCACTTGCTTATGTAACAGCTCTTGAAGCCAATGGAAGGTATCCTCTTTGTATATGGCCACCACATTGTCGCATTGCCACATTCGGTTATGCAGTTACTCCGGTTCTTTCAGATGTACTTCTTGAATGGGAAAAGGATTTCGCAATGGTAGATTATGTGACCAAGGGATCCAATCTGTGGACCGAACATTACTCTGCCGTTATGGCTGACGTTCCCGATCCCGAAGATCCGGGTACACAGCTCAATATGGGGCTGATCGAAACACTTCAGAAAGCGGATATCCTCTTGCTGGCTGGAGAGGCCAAATCACATTGCCTGGCCAATACAGTCATCGACATTGCCGACAACTTCGGTGAGGAAAACATCAAAAAGATGGTGCTCCTTGAAGATTGCACATCCAATGTTCCAGATCCTCCGGGAACCACAATGTTTACGGATGTAGCTGAAAAATTCGTAAAGGATATGGTTGCTCGTGGGATGCAAATTTCAACGTCAACTGAATTTCTTGCCTGATGGAGTGGGACCCAATTAATGGCTTGGAACTATCCCTTGATTTGGATTCTTATTCAGAAATTGACCGAGAATTATGTGATCTTGATTGTAGAGTTTTAAACAAATGTCATTTGGGAATAATCCCAGATACTATACCAATTGAAGATGCGGAGTTATATATTTAACAAATGAAATGCTTACATTGTGGATATTGTTGTCATAAATATTTAGTTATTATTGTTGATGATCCTAATAAAGGGATAGAAGAAGACAATTTAATTGCACATAATGGAGACGGCCCATGTAAACACTTGGAAGGAAATAAGCCAGGAGATTATTCTTGTAAAATTCATGATAAGAAATGGTATAAAAAAACTCCTTGTTTTAGTCATGGGCAAATCGAAAAAAGTCCTACTTCTGAATGTAGGGTGGATAGATATATTTTAGATAATAACATAACATTTAAATGAAAGGAAATTACTATGCCTCGTTTAATGGCTACAGCAGATGATCAAATTATTAATACCCCGGGACCAGGAAACTTTCAGTTTTCAGCAGTTCGTATTGAAGATCTTGGTGCCACGGAATATACACTTGTTACAATTGTATGTGATATTTCCGGTAGTGTGATGTCTTTCGCAAATGAATTGCTTCAGTGTATCAAAACAATCGTTGAGGCGTCTCAAAAAAATCCAAGATCAGAAAACCTCCTGATTCGGTTACTGACCTTCAATCATGAGATTAATGAGATTCACGGATTTAAAAATCTTTCGGATATTGTGGTTGCTGATTATGAACCACTACAACCGGATGGATTTACTGCCCTATATGATGCGTCATATGATGGAATTTGTGCCACATTAGAATTTTCCAAACGTCTGGTAGAACAGGACTTTGATTGTAATGGTGCTGTTTATATCATCACGGATGGGATGAA
>Ga0307992_1001190_pt1 | contig 15556 bp, 14 predicted proteins | sample EllFjometagen133_FD_203162 | JGI IMG/M metagenome (GOLD analysis project Ga0307992, IMG submission 203162) | Marine microbial communities from Ellis Fjord, Antarctic Ocean - #133 | ecosystem: Environmental > Aquatic > Marine > Unclassified | place: Southern Ocean | collected 2014-10-08
GGAGTTTCACGACCAAACATAGAAACCAATACTTTAACTTTACCGTGACTTTCATCAATACTATCAGTTTTACCTTCAAAACCTTTAAATGGTCCATCAACTATTTTAACTGCATCACCTTTGGAAACATCAATCTTATATTCTGGCTCTTCAACACCCATTCTCTTTTGTAGTGACTTTACTTCTTGTTCAGACATTGCTACCGGAGTAGTTCCAGAACCAATAAAACCAGTTACATTAGGAGTATTTCGAGCAACATACCAAGAAGCATCAGTAACAATCATGTTTACTAAAACATATCCTGGAAAAATTTTTTCTCGAACTGTTTTTCTTTTACCGTTTTTAATCTTAATTTTAGTCTCTGTTGGTATTAATACATCAAAAACATACTCTTTCATATTCATTGATTCGACTCTTTGTTCAAGATTTCTTTTTACATTTTCTTCGTAACCAGAATAAGTGTGCAAAACATACCACTTACGACCAATTTTAGCATCTTGCTTTGGCATATATTTAATTAGTTAAAATTATTTAATGAAATTTTCTAAAACTTTTGTTAAAGCAAAATCTACTATGCCTAAAAATATAGCCACAAAAATACTAATAAAAAGAACTTGTCCAGTCTTTTTAATAACTTCTTTTTTAGTAGGCCATACAACTTTCTTAAGCTCTGTAATAGAATCTTTAATATACTTTATAAATTTTTTGAACATATTTTAATTTAGTAAATAACAAAAAAGTATAGCTAGAAATCTAACTAACTGCAATTAGTATAGCTATTATAAGTAAAAAAGTCAACCCTGTTAAATAAGATTTTAATAAATATTATAAAATAAGTAAATTTTGATAATTTTATATGAATATAATTTTTGTAGCACAATATATAATCTAAATCTTAACTTTAAGTTTTTATAAAAATTTAAAGTTATTTAACAGGGTCAAAAAAACCCCGCCAAAATGACGGGGCCTGAATCTTACAATTAACTATTCCATAAAAACTTCCATTTCTCTAACGTCATCCCCATCCTCCATTACCGGCTTATCATAATTATCTATATCATTTAATTCCAATTTATTTACCTCAGTCCAATCATTCTCATTAATTACACTAATCTCCTCGCTTCCAATAATATATAGATAATCATCTAAATAAATAGCTCTCTTAATATTTTTCTTACTTATAGCCTTAGTTAAACTAATTTTATTATCATCATAGGAAAAAACATAAGCTCCTTTTCCACCTGGAATAAAAAACACTTCATGTTTTTTATCTAATAAGAAAGCATGATGATTATTAACTGCTTCTGACCAATATTCATCTAAGGTATACTTACTTACTTCCTGAGGATCAGTTGGATCAGAAACATCAAATAAAGAAAGTTTAACATGAGAACCATCCTTACCTATTCCTAAAACAGTATCTTTAGTTAAAGGATGAAGATAAGAAGAATATCCAGGAATCTTTAGCTCTCCCTTTAACTCTGGCCTAGAAGGTTTAGATAAGTCTAAAACATAAAATGGATCCGTTTGTCGGAAAGTAACCACATAAGCCATTTCTCCTACAAATCTAACTGAATAAACTCTTTCGGTTTCTCCAAGATTTAAAATAGAACCTTCTTCTTTTAAATTATTATCTAAAACATAAACATCATTCAAACTCTCTCCCCTACCAATGAAATAGAAAGAACCTGTTCTTTCTCCCACAGTGGTTGCTATTCTTAAATTACCTTCATATTCATCCAAAGCAAATTGATTTAAAGGATAACCAGGAACTTCACCATTAGCGTCTACTTCAAAATTTTCTAAACCGATTTTCACAATTCCAGTTTTTTCTAATTCTCTAATATGTTCTTTATGATATTCATCCATTCTATTAGTAAATTCATTTTCTATTCTCAATCTTTCATCATTATCTAAACCATTGTAAAATTTCTCCAGTAGAACTTGCATTTCCGTCATTTTAGCCTGATTACTGATGTCATAGGAGTTCAAGGTCTTTAATAATGTAACTAAAGTGCTAGGCACCAAATCAGAGCATTTTTCGCTCAGAAAACCATATAAAAACTCAAGACTATCTTTATTATAAAAATAAGTAATATAAATTGCTTCTTCAGACATATAGATAACTGAGGAATTAGAAGAACCAACAAATGAAGTCTTATCCTTTATTTCTCCAGACTGAGCATCTATCTTCAAAACAATAAAAGTAGAATCTGTTTCTGCTGGTATGTTTGGATAATAAATATCAGCACATGCTATTTCTAAATCATTTCCACCTTCTATAAATGGTCTAATTGGACAAGGCTTATAAGTATTAATATAATTCCTGGTCACTAAATAAATTTCTCCATTATACAAACGAGCCTCCATTAAATAATTATTATCACCTAACTCTAATTTCCATTCTTCACTTGGATTTTGAGAATCACTGACATCATAACCATAAATATTTTTTCCAGAAAAAACTACTAGAGTATCTTCGTGTAAAAACAAATCACCTGATTTATCAATATTAGCTATTTCTTCTAATTCTGCCGGAGGAAAAGCTTTAATAATTTTAACCTCAGCTTCTTGATTATGAGGAATCATGCCTAAACTTCGGTAACCATAATAATATCTACTCTTAGCATAGTAAATATCTTCCCCGTCTGTTTTTACTATATCTGGTTCATCAATACTTAAAACTTGAGTATTTGTATCTGATACTCTGCCAGCTGATTGCTCTTCGACTCCCATACCACTAACTTCATCCATGTCCATAGTAGCCATCATTGGAACTGCAGCGTCTTTCATCATTGCAGAACTTTCCATTACAGCCATATTTCTCATTCCTGATCCATACATAGCATATTGAGAATTAGCACTAGTGTTACTTAAATATTCTTTAAACTCTTCTTCTGAATTAAATTTTTCAATCTTATTCTTTGTTGTTTTATTAACTACATTTTTCTTTAGAATACTAGTAAGAGGTCGAGACTGAAGAACATTTTGATGATTAAAAAACTCATTATGAAAATACAAATTATAGGCAATGTAACCCACAAAACCTATGATCAATAAAATTATAACTCCTATTAGAGTACCTTTTAATGATTTTTCATTGTCGATATTTGTTTTATCAACTTCATTTTCTCCCCTGGGTGGAGTTTCATTTTGTGATGGAAAATTTTCCATATGTTTAATTTTAATTTTTAACTTTTTATATAATTTTTACCATTTTATAGTTACATTTTGTAATTAATAACAAATAAATAATTTTAAAATTATTTTAAAATTATTTAACAAGGTAAAATTAATAATATATTTAAGGACTTAAAATAAAAAAATTATCAACGTTCTTAATTTTTTTTACTATTTAATATCCCATCTACTCTTTTAGAAAAAATAAGCCAACCATTTTTCAATTTTTTACTCATCATTTTACCAGAAAGTGTTAACTTATAATATTTACGGGCTGGGCCAAGATTAGATTCTTTTAAATAAGTTTTTACGTATTTTGCTTTTATTAATCTATTTAATAAAGGATATATTGTGCCTTCAGAGATTGATATCTTTTTAGATAATTCATCCACTAATTCATAACCATAACAATCTTTCCTACCAAGCATTGATAGAACACACATCTCTAAAACTCCTTTTTTAAATTGAGAATTCATAAATTAATTGTTATTAATCTTCTTTATTATCTTTTATTTTTTTCTTTAAAGTTTTAATTTTTTTAAACTGAAGAATATTAATTAGAAAAGCAATTATGCCTACTAAACTAGCTATAATACGATTTTTAGTTTTTTGATCAGCCTGATCATAACGTAATTTAGCCTCTTGACCTAAATCCTTAATTTGACCACCTAAACCTTGAACTTCTTCAATAATTTTATCTTTAGTATCAAATTTTTCTTCTTTTATTTTTTTGTCCATAATTTTTAATTGTTACGTTGTTTAGTAAGCTACTATGTATAGTATAGTATAGTATATATTAGAATCTCAAACAAGAATATTCCAATATTCTCTACAAATATTAACCATTGAATTCAGATCTAATTTTCTCCGCTTTACTACTAACAAAACTAGGAGGATCTTTTTGAAATCCTGCAAAAAAATATATCAACATACCGGTAACATTACAAACTAATACCAAATATAGTATAAACATGATAATTTTTTTCTTATTCATTTGATAAATTTTAATTTTTATTAATTTAATTATACCATAATTATAGTTTATAAAACAAAGAACATAGCTTTTAACTATGTTCAATGATGGCTTCGCGGGTCGGGTTCGAACCGACGACCTACTGGTTAACAGCCAGTCGCTCTAACCAACTGAGCTACCGCGAAATAATAAACAGCTGTTAGCACTCAGCTTTCAGCTATTAGCAATTTAAATACTATAAATCAACTTATTTAACATCTTTAAAATTTCAACTAACAAATTCTCAATATATAAATATTTCTCTAAATTTCCAAAGGATAACCTTTTTCCAATTTCTAATTGAGTCTCAAGTTCAGAAGCTGATGCATAAGCTATTTTCAAAAAACGTTTAAATTCTTTATCTGATAATCTCATCTTACCTTCCGATATATTAGAAGGAATAGAAACTGCTGATCTTCTCATTTGATTTGTTAAACCAAATAATTCTGATTTAGGAAAATTATCTGTAAGCTTATAAATTTTTATTACTAAATCCATTGCCTTTTGCCAGACAACAAGATCCTTATATGCTTTTGACATAATAAATCACCTTTCTTTTCTGTTAGCTAATAGCTAATTACTGACAGCTAATAAACATTATATACAAAAATATAAATAAATCAAGCCTAAAGCCCGAAAGCTGATAGCTGATAGCTGACGGCTATTCCTAATAATCCTTTAATTTTGCAATACCTTCTTTAGCAGCAATTTTTTCTAAAGATTTAGCTTCAATCTGTCTAATTCTTTCTCGAGTAACTCCAAATTCTTGACCCACCTCTTCTAAAGTATGGGCAATACCATCCGTCAATCCAAAACGCATTTCCAAAATCTTTTGCTCTCTTGGAGTTAAATCGGCAATAATTTCTTTAACATGATCTTTTAATAATCTTAAAGCTGCTACTTTATCTGGTGGAATAGTTTTCTTATCTTCAATAAAATCGCTCAGAGTAGAATCTTCGTCATCTTCTCCAATAGTTGTCTCCAGAGAAACTGTCTCTTGAGAAATCTTAATTACATGATGAATTTTATCTAAATCCTCTCCCATTTCATAAGCAATCTCTTCTGGTAAAGGTTCTCTTCCTAAATCTTGAATTAATCTTCTCTGAACTTGTTGAAATTTATTTATTGTTTCCACCATATGCACTGGAATTCTAATTGTTCGAGATTGGTCAGCCAAAGCTCTAGTAATAGCCTGTCTAATCCACCAGGTAGCATATGTTGAAAATTTATAACCTTTTCGATATTCAAATTTTTCTACTGCCCTAAATAAACCAATATTACCTTCTTGAATTAAATCTAATAATGATAAAGAATGTCCCGTATATTTTTTAGCAATACTAACAACTAATCTCAAATTAGCTTTAATAAGTTGAATCTTAGCAGCAACCTCACCCTTTTCTTTTCTTTTTGCTAGAGCAACTTCTTCCTCAAAAGTTAATAAAGAAACTTTGCCGATTTCTCTCAAATACATTTGAATAGAATCTGAAGAAATTTTTCCTAAATCAAAAGTAATACCTGCCACATCTAATTTAACATTACCTTCTTCTTCTGTATCATTTAATAAACCAATATCATTAATTAATATATCTACACTATTCTCTTCCATATCATTCAGATATTGCTCATACATATCTAAATATTCTTCTAGTTCTGGAAATGAGTATAAAAGTTCATTTTCAGTTATAAATCCTCTATTTCTGCCTTCTTTCATTAATGCTTTTAAACGATCTTTATCTGGAAAAATAATATCTTCTGGCTTTCTCTTGATTTTCTTGCTTTTTTTCTTAGCAACTTTCTTGGCCGGCTTCTTCTTAGCTGGTTTCTTTTTTACAACTTTCTTAATTGTTTTCTTTTTAGGAGTAACTTTTTTGGCCAGCTTCTTCTTGGTTGGTTTCTTCTTAGCAGGTTTTTTAACAACTTTTTTCTTAGGAACTTTCTTGACCGGCTTTTTCTTGGCTGGTTTCTTTTTAGGAGTAACTTTTTTGGCTAGTTTCTTTTTTACAACTTTCTTGACCGGCTTTTTCTTGGCTGGTTTCTTTTTAGGAGTAACTTTTTTGGTTAGTTTCTTTTTTACAACTTTCTTGACCGGCTTTTTCTTGGCTGGTTTCTTTTTACCTGCCTGTCCGGTAGGTAGGGAAATAAGCTTAGCAATTACTTTTTTAAAAATTTTTTTCGTTTTTGTTTTAACCATATAGTATCTAATTTATATTATTCAATTTATGTGTAGTAGAAACAAATTCTTTAGTAATTTTTTCAATTCCTTTTTGATCATCCTTTTTTTCCATTGACTTTAAAGAGTTTTCTAATTCCTTTAACTTTTTATCCAAAAATTCTTTTTTGTAAGATTTTATTAATGATTGGATATCTATAAAAGCCGTATTCTGATCATAGTCAGAATATTCATTCTCAAAAATTAAAATAATTATATTTAATAAATCACTTTTTTCTTTATCTAAGCCCTTTTCGAAGACTTTTAAGTCAAAAGAATTATTCTTAGTATAATAGATTATTATCTCTTTGTAAAGCTCGTCTATTATACTTTTTTCAATATACTCTAGCTCTAAATTTGAAGAAAGATACTCTAGATTATTTGGAAAACTAATTCCCAGAGCTATAATTTTTTTCAATAACTCTTCTTTTTTGTTTAATCTAGATGGCTTATATTCACCATTATTTTCTTTTTCAATAATATAATTTTTTTTATTTTTATTAAGAAAACTATCCAACTTTTCTTTTAATAAATTATAATCTACATTTATTGAATCGCTTAATTTTTTTAAATAGGTCTCCCGCTCAATATCATCCCGAAATTTACTAATAAAAACTAATAATTTCTGAGCCATTTGCTTTTTCTGAAAAACATCATTCACATCCCCTATTGACATTATCTTATCAAAAACAAAATCCATTATAGGTTTAGCTTTTTTAATAGCATTCAGCCATTTTTTCTCATCTTTTTTAATTAACTGATCTGGATCCATGCCTTTAGGCATTTCAATAATCTTGATATTAATATTTTCTACTAGAGCATTATCAACTATTCTAAAAGTTGCCTTGAGACCAGCTTTATCAGCATCATAAGCGATCATTAAATTATCCGAATATCTCTTAATAATTTTAACTTGTTGGGGAGTTAAAGCTGTCCCAGAAGTAGCAATAATATTCTGAACTCCAGCCATATAAGAAGATATCACATCCATTTGTCCTTCAGCTAAAATAGTATAATTTTTTTGTTTAATAACCATTTTAGCTAGATCCATATTATAAAGAACGCTAGACTTATCAAAAATAATGCTTTGGGGAGTATTTACATACTTTCCTTGTTTATCATCTTTTTTCAAAATTCGAGCAGTAAAACCTATTGTCTGTCCAAAAATATTGTTTATTGGAAACATTAAACGACCCCGAAAACGATCATAAAGTTTATTATCTTTCTTAGATCTAACCACTAATCCAGATGCTTCAACATCTGCATCTACAAATTTTTTACCCCGAAGATAAAGCACTAAATCATCCCAAGAATCTTTACTATATCCAAGATTAAATTTTTCTACAGCCTCTTTATTAATAACTCTTTTTTCTAAATAATCACGAGCTACCTTAGCCTCTTTGTCTTTTAACAATAACCGATGATAATGATCTACTGTAGCTTCTATAATATCTAAAATTTTTGTTTTCTGATTTTTTAATTCAGGATTATAATTATAATCAATTTTGACATTTGCTTTATCTGCTAAAATTCTCAAAGCTTCTGGGAATTCTAAACCTTCTATTTTTTTTACAAATTCAAAAATGTCACCCCCCGCTCCACAACCAAAACAATGCCAAATCTGCTTTTCTGGAGACACAACAAAAGAAGGTGTTTTTTCATTATGAAAAGGACACGGAGCTTTAAAATTTACGCCTGCTGGAGTTAGTTGAATATATTCTTTTATTACATCAACCACATCTAGCCTAGATTTTATATCTTCAGTAACATTACTCATCCCGTTAGATATTTATTTTTAAATTTCCTACTAATCATCTGTCTATTAGGGTTAATAATATGTCCTATTAGAATTAATATGCTTAAATTATATAATTATCTAACGGGACTCATACTTATATATTATATTAAGTATCAGATTAAGTAAATCCCTCATTTAATCAAAATTTAGTGGGGGATAAATGGAAAAATGAAAAATATTTTAAATTTTAAATTAAAACTTTGAATTCTACGTTTTGAGTACTTAATTTATAACAAATCTCTTATTTTTTCAGCTTCTTTCATTCCCATTTTATAAGTTCTTATCAATTTCTCTCCATTGGTAGTTATTACATTAGTTGGATTATTTTTAGGTGGATAAATAAAGAGCACATTTTTTGTTCGACTAGCATAAGCAATATCTTTTCTCAATTGAAACTCTCCCCTCACAAAATATTCTATTGCCTTAAAACCATAGGTAGAAATAGCAGCCAAAGATTCAAAAAAACTTTTTATATAATGTGCAAATTTTCTTCTAATACTAGTATTAGAAATAATAACTATTTTATGCGAAGGATATTTATCTAAAAAATATTGTAAATTTATAGACTCTAATATTGTTCCATCAACATATTCTTCGCCCTCTATACCTTCAGAATGACTAACATAGGGAACCACATCAACACAGGCCCTTAAAACTTTAAAGGGATTGTGCTTTTTAACGTCCATATACTCCATTCTATTTTTAGTTAAATTGAAAACTTTAGCATAAAAAGGAATTGGCTGTTCTCTTAATTTTTCAACGTTCAAAGGCTTCTGATATTTTAAAATATTAAATAAATAATTTAAATCTACAACATTATTCATTTTTCCTCGAGGAACTCTATGAATAAAACCACTATAAATTCTTTGTAAAAATGCAAAAAATATTCTACTTTTATGAAGAAAATCATGAGTTAATTCTTCACAAAATACAGAATATCCTAGGTCAGCTTGTTTAGTTAAAAAATAAGCAGCATTAATAGACCCACAAGAACCACCATAAACAGCCTCTATCTTATCATAAATGTCCATATCCTGAAGTGTCTTAATAATTCCAGCACTAAAAACTCCCGCCATTGTACCTCCACCAAAATAAATTACTATTTTTCCATTACTCATTAGATTAAATTTTATTCGTTAAATATTTCTTTCTTCTGAATTCCTCAAATCTCTCTATTGCATATCTTAGCATAGTTCTCGGCATAATCTTATAATACTTTTTTAAAAACTTTTCTTCAATACCTTGATCTACTCTTTTACCTAGCTCTCTCAGCATCCAACCCACAGCTTTATGAATTAAATCATGCTCATCTTTTAATAAAATCTGAGCAATTTTTAAAGTATCTTTAATTTCTTGATTACGAATAAAAGTAAAACAAGCTAACATAGAAATTCTTCTCTCCCAAAGACTCTTAGACTCAGCTAATTTATATAAAATATCCCGGGGCTTGTTTAATAAATACTTACCAATAATATTAGGTGCTGTTAAATCTACTAAGTCCCAATTATTAATATATTTGGTATTTTTTAAATATGTATTAAAAATTTTCTTTTTTATTTTTTCATCACCCTGTTCGAACTTTTTAACTAAGATTAAAAGTGCTACAAGTCTATATTCATGAATATTAATTTTTAATAAACTCTCAACTTCTTTCAAATTCATCTCCCAATATTTTTTAACTACTTGTCTTTGAACCGGAACTCTAATTCCTAAAAAAACATCACCTTCAGCATATTCTCCTTTTCCAGTTTTAAAAAAACGCTGTAAAATTTCAGCATCCTTTTTATTTGCTAAGGAATCTAGTTCCTTTTTAATTTTATCTAACACGCTTTTGGATTATATATTTTTTGGGATGAATAATTCTTTAAAGTCAATTCCGTACCTTGAAATAATTTATCTGGTAAATTTTCTAAATTAAACCATTTCCATTCCAAACATTTATCTGATTCCATAATTTTAGGATCTCCGCCTTGATAAATAGCCTTAATACCAATATTTAAATAATGTTTACCGTCTGATTTCAAATATCTCATTTCATCAGCTACTGATATCAATTCAAAATCATCAATATCCAAGCCTGTTTCTTCTTTAGTTTCTCTTTGAGCACAATTAAAAATAGTTTCTCCAAAATCTAAATGACCACCCGGAAAACTCCACTCTCCCGCACCATGAGATCCTTGTCTCAGGCCTAATAAAACTTGCCCCTGCTCATTTTGAATCATTACTCCGACTCCAACTTTTGGATATTTTTTATCTTTCATATTGTTTATTATCTAAAAATTTAAAAACCCTATTAAACCAGATTTCCATAAAAAATATCCTAGAGCTAAAATAACTAAAACTATCATTAATTTTGCTCTCCAGTCGATATTAATACCAGATTTAGTCTCGTGACCATCTAATTCAACTTTACTACTTTGAGAATAGACATCTTTTCTTTCTTGAGTATAAATATTTTTTTCTAACTCATTCGAGTTTACTCTATTTTGATGTTTTTTTGGAGGCTGTTTATTCAATCTACTTAAAACATTAATTAAACCAGAAAATCCAGTTGATTCATTATGTGATTTTTTTTCATTTCCTTCAGAAACTTTATTCTCCTCTGGAATAAACCCTGATAAAATAAAATAAATTAAAGTACTAATACCGCTCAAGAAAAAATTAGAAACTAAAAATATAAATCTGACTATATTTGAATTTACCTCAAAATATTCTCCCAGACCACCACAAACTCCTGAAATTAAACGATCCTTTCGGGAACGATACAATTTTTTTCCTTTAAAATTCATTTGTAATAATTCATTTTAATAATCTTACAGCTTTTTCTAATTGAGTATCAATGTCTTTAACATAGTCTGTCAGAAGATTTTCCACTAAAATATCAGGCATAATTCCTTCTCCATCAATTGAATTTCCTCGAGGAGTATACCATTTAGCAATAGTTAATTTAACATAAGAACCATCTGTCAGAGATCTTAATTCCTGAACCGACCCCTTACCAAAAGTTTTTTCTCCGATAATAGTTGCTGAACCATAATCTTGTAATGCTCCAGCTACGATTTCTGAAGCCGAAGCTGATCCTTCGTTAACTAAAACTACTGTTGGAATTTTTCCTAAAACAGCTTCTTGACTAGAAATATGTTCATCAATTCTAGATTCATCTTTGTATTTTTCAGTAACTATATTTTCTGGACCAACCCAATAACCAGCAACATCTACGGCAGCACTCAAATACCCACCAGGATTATTTCTTAAATCTAAAATAATTCCTGATACACTATTTTCTAAAAGATAATCAACTGCTTCTTGAAATGAAGAAGAAGCATCACTATTAAATCTAGTCATTCTAATATAGGCTATATTATCTTCTCTAATTTCATAAGTTAAACTAGCATAAGTCACTAAACCTCTAATAACTGTAATATTTTCTTCCTTACCATCTTTATGTCTAACTTTTAAAATTACTGAAGAATCCTTTTCTCCTTTGATTAAACTTACTGATTTATTTAGAGTCATGCCTAGCGTGCTCTGACCATCTATTTCTAAAATAATATCTCCTGTCAAAATTCCAGCTTTTTCTGCGGGCATATCAGGTAAGGGAGCTACTACGATTAATTCTCCGTTTTTAATAGAAACTTCTGCCCCAATTCCTTCAAATTGACCACTTAAATCATCTAAAAACTCCCCTGACTCCTCTTGATTCATAAAAATGGAATAATCATCACCCAAAGCCTCTACTAGCCCTCTCTTAGCCCCTTCCAGAAGATCAGCATTAGAAACCTCTCCGGCATATTTTTCTTTAATCATTTTCCATAGTTCCCAAAAATTATCAAAATCTGAATCATCTACTAAAGAGCCTAAACCAGAATTAGGAATTTCCGGTTCTTCAATTTGAATAATATCTTCTTCTAAAATTCCTATTGGTATTCCTGCTAAATTCTCGTTAGAAATTCCCAGAGATAAATTTTGAAATATATTTAAAACATTTTCTTGCTTAACTTCGTGCCGAAAACCAGCAAAATCTACATACCAAATTCTACCTTTATTCTCAACATCTAATAAAAATTTTCCTTTTAACCTCAGACCAAAATCTTTAGATATGCTTTGTTGGAGCATCGGAATCTTATTTAAATCTGTAGTGCTAATACCCAGAGCAAATTTTCTAAACAAAGGTAGGGAATTTAAAATAGTAACTTCATATCTCTGATTATCATCTGGATTTACATACCAAATCTCCCCTTTACTCTCCACTTGAAGTAATAATTTTCCGCTTAATTGATCAGCTAGATTAGCTGCTCGGACTGTATTAAAATTTAAAGTAATTAGAGAAAATATTGCCAAAAAAACAAAAATTTTTCTAAATATTTTCATATATTTTTATATTATTATTTATTATCTTCGTTACTTTATAATAGCAAATTTAAACAAAAAAATCACCCTAAGTATAGTCAAATGGATGATTTTTTATAAAATTGAAATAACTATTTAACTTGTTTTTTAATATCATTAATTTCTTTACCAACTCTTCTTTGAATTCCGTTTAATGATCTCTTCAAATCTGTAACTATTTTTTGTTCTTCTTTAGTTAATTTTCTCTTTTTCTTAACTTTTTCGAATAATTCTAAATGTTTTTCTAATTTTCTCTTAATAGACCTAATTTCTTTATGTAAAACTGTTTCTACATCTTTGGTTTCTTTTCTAATTCGAGCTCTTAATGATTTCAATTTACGCAACATAAAAATATACATGAATATAAGTAAAAATACTAAAGCTATTAAAGGAATAATCACTGCCAAAACATCTATGGCTATTGAACCTATTTGTAATAATTTAGGTTGTTCTACAACAATTTTTATTTTCTCACTATCCCCACTTCTTGCTCCTCGCTGATCAGTAACACTAGCCCATAATTTATATACTCCATTATATATTTTGTCTTCACTAATAAATTCAAACTCTCCTTTTTCGTTACTTGAAACAACATAACTTTTAGCTTCATCCTTATCTTTTTGTAACGAGATTCTAACTTCTGAATCTGGATAACTATGCCCTCGCACAATTATAATCTCTCCACTTTGTAAATGTTTTGGATATTCAGTAATTTCTGGGGCCTGAATGGCTTCAATATTGAATTCCGCAAAATTAGTTAAAAAATTTCCGGCCCGATCTGTAGCCTTCACAATTAGTTTATGATCTCCTGGTTCTAATATAGGAGTTTCATAAATATGTGTTTCATCGTCTATCCATTTTTCTATTTCCTCACCATCAATTATAATTTCATAATGACTAATTCCGGACATAGCATCAGATGCATCAAAATTAAATTTGACAGTTGGATTAGTAAGGTCATCAACTTCAACTTGAGAAATATTAAAATATTCTGGATTTTGAGTATCTATTTGAAAACGGAAATGAGTAATATCACCCCAACCCTGAGAATTTCTTAAACGAACATGAAAATACCAAGTTCCATCTTCTAAATCAACTATCTTTTTATAACCTATAGGTGGAGAATAATTTACACTAGGAGATACCTTAGCCTTTTCATCAACTAACAACCTAACTGCACTGATATTATTAGCCAAATCCCAGCTAAACTCAGCGTCAGAAACATTATACCAAGAATCTGGACTAGGATGAGTAGCCGAAGTAATTTGAGGGGCAAAAGGTGTTCCACCGACAACTGCTGGAGTTTCAGCATCTGGAGCAGCTGGCCCATCTACTGGCACATCTATCTCAAATCTAGCACTACCTAAACCACTTAAAATATTAGTTCCCTGTCCATCATGAGCCAAAACTGAACCTGAAGAAAAATTTAATAAAGCACTTCCCACAGCTTTAGTTCTAAAACTGATTACTAAAACCTTAGCATAACCCCCTTTAAATGGGCTCAGAGATACTCCTTCAAAATTAACACTCCCGCCGCCATATGTCGGCCCACTTGATGGAACCCAAAGATCAACCATAGAGCCACTAGTAGAAACTGAAGTAACTTCTAATTTATCACTAGGATAAGTAATTAATCCGGAAACAGCGTTCATTTCCTGATCTGGACTGGCAACGTAAACAGTGACTGAAAAAGCTGCCCCAATTCCATAGGAGCCTGTGGAAGGAGAAATTCCTAATGTAGAGGCTGATACAGATTGAATATTAAAAAAAGCCAATATAAAAATGGCTAATACAAAACTAAAAATTGTTTTAGATGCTTTTATTTTTATTTTACTTACTTTTGTTTTTACCTCCATAAAAATTTATATACTAACACTAAAAATAATTATACCAAATTTCTCATATAAAAGAAATATATTTAATCCTGCTGGGGACTCTTTATGGTAAATGAATTTTAAAATAACAACTCTTTATGTCTCCTCCTCAGTTGAGGAGGAGAGGCAGAGGTGGTGGTGTTGATTTTTTGTAAAGGAAAAAGATACTATTATTTTAAGAAGTTTTATTTTGTTAATAGCGAAATATAATTATTTTAATTTTATTTAGAGATAACTTTTCTTTTTCCCCTTTTTTCTAGAAAAAATGGGAGGAAAAAAGTCGCGTCTATACAACAATTTAAACAATTCTTCGTTCAGACAAATGAATTTCAATATTCATCATTCTCATTCTTCATGAAAATTTCTTTTGTCTTTATTTTGAATTGTATTTAAATTATTATAATGACGCCAAAAATACAAACATTAAAAATAACTTAATACAAAAGAAATCTATTTAATTTTCATTATTTTTGATACTTCTTTTAAGAAAAAATATAGATATTAACATAATAATAATTAATAAAACTATAAAAAATTTCCAATATCTTTCTAATAAATTATCCTGCCTAGGAGGACCTACTCTACTAATCCTCTCATTACCAGCTCGATCAATTGCCTTTACAATAATTTTCCCATTCAAATATTGATTTTCTAATAAATAAGGACTTTTAGCAATTTTAAAATCAAGATTACCCTCTTGAACTTCATAATGGTCTATGCCACTGTCTTTATCTTGAGTATTAAATATTAAAACATATTGATTTTCAAAAATACTTTCATCTTTTATAATTTGGAAAGTAAATGGTTCTGGTGCTTCCAGATCCTCCACTTCTTTTTTCGGAGAAGATGAAATTATTTTTTCAGTAGGTATAATTTCAAAAGCCATTACCCTGGTATCAACTGAAGTTCCAACTCCATCATGTAATAATACTTGTAAATTATTAAGGTCAATTTTTATTTCGCCACCTTTATTTACTAAAAATTCTAAACTAATAACCTTGCCTGGCATTATTTCAGAATGAAAAGGATTCAAAACACCGCTAAATCCTCCGGGAATAATTCCAGCAAATGTAGTCTGATTATTTTTTATATCT
>Ga0307992_1001191_pt1 | contig 15556 bp, 14 predicted proteins | sample EllFjometagen133_FD_203162 | JGI IMG/M metagenome (GOLD analysis project Ga0307992, IMG submission 203162) | Marine microbial communities from Ellis Fjord, Antarctic Ocean - #133 | ecosystem: Environmental > Aquatic > Marine > Unclassified | place: Southern Ocean | collected 2014-10-08
GTAAAAAATGGCTTATAAAAAGAAACCAAAGAAGAAATAACATGACAAAGAAACTAATAGAACATTTAAAAAACAAATGGACTTGGGTAATAATTGCAATAGTGATTGGTGTTTGGATTTATTCCTTACCTAGTATTCAGATGACACCAGTCTAAATGAAATTAACCCCACACACATTAGACAGTTGGAGGATCATCCCCCGTCTACTCATACTAAGCTACATGATTGCATTTTATAATGCTACACAATGGTTTATGAGTTTACCAGATCCATCAAATGCTCAAGCAGGCTTTGTTAGCACTATAGTAGGTGCTGGTGCAGCTTGGTTTGGTCTATATGTGAGTAACAGTAAAAACTTAAACAAGGAAACAGATTAATGAAGAAACACATCAATGATGCAGAGACCAACACTCACTTAGATCAATGGAGACCAGGATTAAAACGTCAAGAGTTTATTTCATATCAAGTAGAAGACAACGTTCTACGCAAAAGAACTACAGTAAGAACGTATATGGATTCAGGTAGATACACAGACAGTTTAACATCAGAGACTATTTGTAATGCCACTTAGTCAAGTACAGGTAGAAGTAAGCAGTGACCCAAGTAGATTTAAAGTTGTGGTTGCTGGTAGACGTTGGGGCAAAAGCTTTCTAGCTATGCATGAAATTGCAAAGCATGCAAGGTTTCCTAATAGTCATGTGTTTGCAGTGTTTCCTAGTTACAGGCAAGCAAAGCAGATCATCTGGGATCCACTAAAGGAAAAGTTTATTAGATGCAGATGGGTAAAGAAAATTAATGAAAGTGATCTAACAATTACATTGATCAATGGAAGTAAGATTTATTTGCGCAGTGCAGATAACCCTGATAGTTTACGTGGTGTAAGCATGGATTATTTAATCATGGATGAAGCCGCAATGATTGACCAAAAGATGTGGACAGAAGTTTGCCGTCCTGCATTGTCTGATAAGAAAGGAAGCGCTCTTTTTATTACAACGCCCAAAGGAAAAGGTTCATGGATATATGAACTGTGGCAAGGCGCAAATGCTCAGGACAACTGGAAGAGCTTTCAGTACACCACATTGCAAGGCGGCAATGTAGATGCAGATGAGATTGATGCGGCTAGGAATGAACTAGATGAAAAGAGTTTTAGACAAGAATATGAAGCAAGCTTTGAACAATACAGCGGAAGCATTTATTATAATTGGGACAGTGGATTGCACATAAGAAAACAAGATAAAGATTTTAAACCAAATGAGATACTACATGTTGCAATGGACTTTAACGTAACGCCTCTGGTAGCCGCAATTTGTAGAGTTAATGGAAATGAAATAAGCGTAATAGATGAAATTAGTATGGAAGGATCAAACACATTTGAAATGGCAGAAGAACTGATAAACAGATATCCCAAGAATAGATTATGGGTGTATCCAGATGCGTCAGGTCAAGCACGTAAGACCAGTTCAAATACAAGTGACCATCACATACTAAGAAACTCAGGGTTCACACTTAAAGTTAGAAACATTAATCCGCCTGTTAAGGATAGAATTGCAGCAGTTAACGCAAGTCTAAAGGCCACAAATGGAAGTGTTAAACTAAGTGTGGACCCTAAGTGTAGAAAACTAATTAAATGCATTAGCGGTCAGACATACAAAGAAGGTACACAAGTTCCAGACAAGTCAGGCAACCTAGATCACTTTAATGATGCCCTTGGTTACTTAGTACATTGGATAAACCCTATCAAACGGCCAGAGCCGGATAGAAACAAAGGTCCACAGTTATTTGGACATTATTAGATTGATAAATAATTGGTATAGTAACAACAATTGATCACTGTTGAAATACTCACCTTTAAAAGGAAAACATTATGTTAACATTAGAACAACTAGAAACAACACATCCTAACTATCAAATGGTAGCGGAACAAGCTAACTATCATTACAAATCATATGTAGGTGGTGAGCTATACAAAAGCGGCAGTTACCTAACTGCATACATTGGTGAAAACCAAGCGCCTGGTAACCAGTATGGAAAGAGATTAAACTCTACACCATTAGACAACCATGTACAAACTACTGTAGATATTTATAGAAGTTTCTTATTCCGCACATTACCAAAGCGTGAAATAGGACCATTAATTAATAATCCATTAGTTAAACAATGGATGAATGATACAGACCAAGAAGGTCAAAGCATGGACAGTTTTTTAAAGACAGCTTCAGACCTAAGCATGGTACAAGGAAGTACCTGGATCCTAGTAGACAAACCAAGTTACAAAGTAGAAACAGAAGCAGAAGCAATTGCACTGGGCATACGTGCATATGCAGTTATGTACACTCCACAGAATGTACTTGATTGGTTTTATGACCGTGACATTGCAGGCAAGATGCAATTAGAATATATCAAAGTGCGTGAAAGTGAAAATGATGAGTATGTTACATTTACATGCTGGCACAGAGACCACATAGAGAAATACAAAATTAAGAAAGATCCATTAGCAGGAACTTATATATCTATTGTTAAACATGAAGAATATGACAACCCATTGGGCTATGTTCCTTTTGTATTTCATGCTCCACTAAGGTCACCAACCAAAGGTGTTGGACTTAGTATTGTGTCAGATGTTGCAAACCAACAGAAGTTTATCTACAACTGTTACAGTGAAATTGAACAACACTTGCGCATTGCAAGTCATCCTACACTAGTTAAGCCAACCAGCACAGATGCAGTTGCAGGTGCAGGTAGTGTTCTTAACTTAGATGAAAGTGTAGATCCAGGATTGAAACCTTATTTGCTACAACCAAGTCTAAGCACCACAGACAGTATTCTTAGAACAATTGACAAAGCAGTAGAAGCAATTCAACGCATGACACACACCAGTTCAATCCAAGCTACAAACGGCACACCAATGTCAGGCGTAGCATTACAAACAGAACGTCAATTACTCAACGCTAAACTAAGTGATATCTCAGATACATTGCGTGAAACAGAATTAGCAATGTGGGCTATTTGGTTGGATTGGCAAGCACTAAACATGCCAGAAGACTTCCATGTAGATTATCCAGATACATTTGATATGCGTGATGAACATCTAGAACTAGACTTCTTAATGAAGACACGCAGTAGTGGTGTTAACAACTCTGAATTCAACAAAGAAATTAGTAGACAAATTGTTGCATTAGCTGTTGATGATCAAGACATCCAATCAAGAATCTTAGAAGAACTTGATAATGATGAAGATGAGTTTGAAGTACACATGATGAAAGATCCACGCACAGGCAAGAGTGTAATTGTAAACAGTGAAGCACAACATTTGTTATTGCTTGAAAATGGTTACACACACGGTGGTGAATAACATTGGCTAAGTTTGATGTTGAACAACATGATAAAGTATTTAAAAACACACTAGATGAAATTCAAGATGGTGTGTATGATAATGCTAAAGCTTTAGAAAATAAAGTAGCGGAACTGGTATCCCAAGGTCTACCAGTTGAAAGACTGAGACCAGAGATTGATGCTGCATTTGGTGAAGCTGCAATTGAAGTTAAATCAAGCGCAAATAGTTTAACAGAATTAAGCAAAGATGTAATTGATCAAAGCAGTGCAGCAGCTGAACCTGCAGACTTTACTACAGAAAGCGTATTGTTAGAAAGTTCACAAGATGAACTATCTGCTACAGTAAGTGGAATGAGTGAAGACATAATCAAGACAGCAGTGCTTGGCACAGTTGCTGGTTTAGCTACCGCAGTAATAGTTGAACAAGTAAGAGGAAGAATAAGTGGCGTACAAATGGAATCAAATGATCCAACTGTAAGAAAACTACAACGCCAATTACGCAGTGAGATTAATAAAAACGGACGGCACGGAAAAGTATACACAAGTCTAGTAGGTAAGATCAAAGATAGACTACCAGGCAGTGTAAACACAGCGGCAAATCTAGCTACTAAACTAAACACTAATGCAGACAGCATTGTGGGAAGTTACAATGGAACATTTATTAAAAGTAGAGCACAGCGTCAGAATATAGAACGCTTTGAATACAGCGGTGGATTAATGGCTACATCAAGGCCTTTCTGTAGAAGTATGCTAGGCATGCAATTAACAGAAGAAGAGATATTTAACATATGGGACGGAGAAAGCTGGGCTGGTAAAGAGCCAGGTGATCCATTTGTAGTACGTGGTGGATACAATTGCCAACATTACTTTGTTCCTGTTGAAGATGATGAAGAAGTTTAAAGATGATAAATAAACATATATAGAGATATATAAGTAGGTACAATAGTGTACCCAACCCCAACTTAAAAAAGGATATTGACATGACAATGAATGAAACTCATGGTATTACTGAAGATGCAGTCACTGGGAATGCAGACACAGGCCAAACAAATGACTCCCAGGTTGAAAACACAGTTAAGACATTTACGCAAGATGAAGTAAATGAATTGATTGGTAAACGTGTTGCCCAAGTTAACAAAAAGTTTGACGGCGTTGACATGGAAGAATACAAAGCACTCAAAGGTTTGAAAGAACAAGTTGAGGAAGAGCAACTTATTAAGAAAGAAGATTTTAATAGTGTACTCAAGAAGCATAAAGAAAAAGCTGATGCGGAAGTATCTAGGCTTAGAAATGAACTTGAAACTATTAAAATTGACGGCGCACTGATTAATGCTTCAAGTAGAGCAAAAGCAGTAAGCCCTGAACATGTGGCTCAACTATTGAGAAAGAACGTAAACCTAGGTGAGGATGGCAACGTAGTTGTCTTAGACTCAGAAGGTAAAACTAGATATACAGATAATGCAGATCTAATGTCAGTTGATAACCTAGTGGAAGAGTTCCTATCAAGCAACCAGTATTTTAAAGCTTCAGGTCCTAGTGGCAGTGGAGCAAGTGGTAACACTAATAATGCAACCCAGCAGAGTCTGGATCTTGCACAACTTGATATGAACAATCCTGAGCACAGAAAACTCTATACAGAGATGAAGCGTCAAGGGAAAGTTTAAATTTATAACCATATATAAGGAAAATTAAAATGGCTTACGCAAATGAATATGGATCCGGTATCAACTTAGATGCTTTGATGGTCCCAGTACAATCAGCTACAGTTTATGCAGCACAAGAAACTAGTCTTTACCTACCAGGTCTACTAGTACCAACACAACAAGTACCAGCAGGTTCAGCATCAGCACAAGTTGCTGTTATGGGACAGGTTACAGCAACAACAGTTACTAACAATGGTGACGGTACACAAGAAACAGATCCAGGTGTGGATTTCCCAAACCAACTACCAGCTAACACTAAGAAGACTATTGATTTAGACCTTCTAGCTAGCCGCACAGTTATCCGTGATTTAGGTGGAGCAGACTTTAATGACTTTGGCCGCATCCTAGGTAACAGTATTGCTAAAGCAGTTGACACACGTGTATCAGTAAAACTTGGTTCACTAACAGCACAAGAATACACTGAAGCTAACTTGCTAAATGAAATGTTCAAAGCAATTGGCGCAATCCGTGCCGCTGGTGAAACAGGCGCACTTAACTGTGTAGTTTCAGCCGCAGCATATGCTGGCTTTATGACAATCATTGGTTCATCTGCTTATGCAGGTGGTGACACACAGAACCAAGCAATGCGCTCAGGTTTCATTGGTAATGTAGCAGGTGTTCCTTGTTACGTATCAGCATACCTAACAGATGCTAACACTGGTCTTACTAACACTAAGTTTGCAGTATTCTCAGCTGACGCAATGCGTATGGCTATGCAAGGTGGCGTTAAAGTTGAATTTGAACGCCGTGCCGCAGCAGTTGGTACAGATATTGTTGCTTCAGCAGCATTTGGTGTTGACGTTCTTGATGCTACACGTGGTATCATTGTACAAAACGCAGCATAATATAGCTTACTAAAGCAAGCTAGGGGCTTAGGTCCCTAGCTATTTTACAGGAGAAGAAAATGGCATTTGCTAACAATACAAATTTACAAGATTACGCTCCAGAAGTGTTCCAACAAGGAGTTGATGACTGGACAGATGAACTGGCACACGCACAGATTGATGTTACTAACATGATTCAATTTAAATGGTGGAACAAATTCTACAGCAGAAGTCAATTTGATGCTAGCAAGCTAGTTGAGACACAGTGGACTAAAACTACTGTCTATCAAGCTTTATATGCATACATACTTCCTAAGTTGAGCACGTTTAGACCAGAGGGTGATCCTTTCAGAGAACAGATACTTTTTTACAAAGAAAGATATCAAGATGAATGGGAACTACAATTTGGTGTAGGCATCAAGTATGACTTTGATGGTGACGGAACTATTGATATCAATACAGACGTTAAACAAGTAAGTCAAACTAGGTTGTACAGATAATGGCACGTAGAGAAGATATACTAGTAGAAATAGTTGATCTGTTAAAAGCTCAACGTAGTGTAAAACTAGGCAAAGTTCAAAGGGATCCAATTGATCCTGACCAACTAGCCAAGACTGCATTTCCAGCAGTTTATATTGAAACCACTGATGAGGATATTGAAGATTTAACAATGTCAATGGGTCCAGGTGGATTGATACGTAAGGGAATGATGGAAGTCAATGTAGTTCTAATAGTAGGTGGAAAAGAGCGTGACACGCAAAGAAATATTGCAGTAGAAGCTATTGAAAACACACTAATGGAAGATAGATCATTGGACGGTACTGTAGAAGATATTAGGCTCACAAGAGTAGAGACTGTAACAACTGGTGAAAGCGCACCTTTTGCAAGTTGTAGAATGATATTCCTAGCGGAATATTGTTATCAATTAAACCAAACATAAGGAAGAAATAAAATGGCATGTCTAAGTGGAAAAAACGGTGCTCTTTCAGTTGATAATGGAGCTACTAACATAGCTCAATTAACAGCATGGAACATCACACAAAACGCAGAAACAATTGAAGCATCATACATGGGTGCTGATTGGAAATGTGTAAAGCCAGGAATGGCAAGTTGGGAAGGATCTGCAGAAGCAGTATTTGACACAACAGAAGGATACCCAGTTATTGGGACAGTAGTGCAATTAATTGCATATGAAGTAGTAGGAACGGCAACCTATACAGGTGACGCAATTGTAACTTCAATTGAAACAGCAGTTGGTGTTGAAGATATGATTACAGTATCTTTATCATTTACTGGTGATGGCGCTTTGGTTACCTCAGCGTAAAAGAAAAAGGACAGGACTATGGCTGATTCAAGAGATAGTATGAAAAAAGAACTGTATGCTGAAATAAGCAAAGACCTGTCCACTTTTTCTAGAGACTTTGCGGCAGCATTACGTGCAACCACCCCTATTGATACAGGTAGAGCACGTCAAGGTTGGCAAAATGTCTATAAAGGGATTAATGGAAGAAAGATCATTCCATTAGCAAAGAACCATGTTCCATATATTGGAGTATTGGATACTAACAGAACAAGCAGACAGGCACCCAACGGGATAGTTGAAGTGGCACTGAGATCTGCATTAGCAACAAGGAAATAAATTATGAGCGTTATTACAAAAGCAAGAGGTCACTTTAAAGACCAACTAGCAGGTGAGATGAAAAGTATTGAAGTACCTGAATGGGATACAGTAGTATACTTTAAACCAGTATCAACCTTTGCACAAGAACAAAAAACTCTTGAACTACATGCAAAAGGTGAATTGGTAGCAGCCCTGGTAGAAACATTAATTCAAAAAGCATATGACAAAAACGGTAAGCGTATGTTTACACATGGTGACAGAGATGTACTAATGCGTGAAGTGGATCCAAATGTAATCATCAAAGTATGTACTGCAATCAATGCAGCCAGTGGTGAGGCAGCTGAAACTCTGGGAAACTAACAGAGGATCTTGATACACTCTTTCTCTTTAAAATTGCTGGGGAAATGGGCCAAAGTGTGGAATGGATCCTACACAACGTAAGCACACTTGAACTAGCAGGCTGGGCTAAATATTATGAATACCAGTACCAGCAATCTAAGGGGAAATAAATGGCAGATTACAATATTAACATTAACGCCAAGGACAATGCTAGCGGAGCAATCAGCAAAGTTAGTGGAGGCCTAGGTGGATTAACAGCTAGTGCAGGTAGATTTAGAGCAGCAATAGGAGTGGCAGGTGCCGCTTTTGCTGCTTTAGGTGCTGTTAAAATTGTGGGTGATAAGATCACTGCAATGGATGACTTAGCTAAATCAGCTAGGAGTGCAGGCGCAGCAATGAGTGGTGAAGCTTTTGAAGGCTTCCAAGTAATGAGACAAGCTATGAATGAAGCAGGCATTGATGCCGCTACATTTGATAGAGCAATGTTACAAACAACTTCAAGACTACAAGCTGGTACAGAAGGACAAAAGTCTTTTGCCGCAATCACTGATAAATTAGGTGATAGTATCAAGGGCATGAATGGTGAATTAAAGTCAGGTCCTGAGCTACTACAATCAATGATGACTGCCTTAAATGAAGGCACAATTACTACAGAAGAATTTGCTAAAGTAGTTGGTGGACGTGCAGGTCCTCTTATACAATCACAGTTTGGTAAAATAAATGACAGTGCTGAAAAGATGCAAGAAACACTTGATGATGTTGCACAAAACTCAAACATTGTTAGTTTAGAATCAGCACAACAAGCAGAAGCATTCAATGATAATATTGGTAGATTAAAAGAAGGTATGGGTCAGTTACTTACTGATGCCATTCAACCTTTGATGCCAGTGTTACTTAGACTAAGTGAAGAAATATTAGCTAAAATGCCAGCTATAATTCAAGGCGTACAAGGCGCACTTAGTACTCTACAACCAGTATTTCAATTACTTGGTACATTACTTACAGAAGTAGTTTGGCCTATTATGCAAAAGATCTTTGAAGTACTTGGTCATATTGCAACAGCAATTACACCACTTATTGAAACTGCATTACCATTACTTAAAGAAGGATTCCAATTTATTGTTGATGTAGCAACCAGCATGTGGAACATAATGAAGACTGTTTATGAAACTGCGTTACCAGCACTTGAAACAGGATTCAATGCATTAAAAGCTATTGTTGATACAGTTGTTGAAACATTCAATAGAGCAGTTGCAGGCCTACAAGCAGTTAAAGACAAAGCAATAGAACTTAAAAATGCTACAGTAGGTGCATTTGATGATATGAAAGCGGGTGTTGTTGACAAAGCAAATGGTATGTATGACGGCGTAGTAAACGGCGCAGATAATATGTGGAATTACTTGGTTGGTAACAGTGTTTTTCCAGACTTACGTGATGCAGTTATTGCCTCATTCAGAGACATGAAGCACGGAAGTGTCAGTGAAATGAACAGCATGGCAACACAAGTTAACCATTCAGCAATGACAGGTGCACAAACATTTGAAGACGTGTTTGCTAATACATTAGGCAGTGCATTACAAACAGGTAAACTAGACTTAGGTAACTTTGCTAACTTCTTTATGCAAAAGATGGGAAGCATGGGACAAGGTGCAGGTGGACTTAGTGGTATACTTAGTAGCGTATTTGGCGGCGGAGGCGGAGGCGGAGGCCTTGGCGGAATGCTGGGTGGTCTCTTTGGCGGAGGCGGCGGAGGCGGTCTTGGCGGAATAGTAAGTGGACTATTTGGTGGCTTCTTTGCAAATGGTGGAACACTAGGCGCAGGCAAGTTTGGTATTGCTGGTGAAAATGGACCTGAGATCATTAGTGGTCCTGCAGGAATTACTCCAATGCAAGGTCCAAATGCTGGTGGCGGAGGCCAGGTAAATATAACTATACAAGCAATAGACACACAGTCAGGAACACAGTTCCTACTTGATAACAAGAAGCAAATTGAAGGAATAATTCAAAATGCATTCAACAGACGTGGCAAACAGGGGATTTACTAAAAATGGCTGACATGAGACAAATATTTACTTACCCACTTAATCTAGCAACAGACTATGTTGATCCAGATTATGTTGGTAACAGTACAAGCGGGTTAACCCGTAGGATAGATGAACTATTAACGGGAACATACAAAGCTTGGACTGGGTTAGATCCAATCTCAGATTTGTCTACAACCACTAGTGAAGCAATGCAAAATCTTTCAAAGTTTAAAAACTATGAGAACAGCATTGCATATGGTAGTCATATTTCACGTTATGACTTTTGGAATAATCCTGTAGTTGTAGCAACCAGAGGTCCCATAGCAGGACAAGCTCCTATTAGTTCAGCAGATGTTTTAAACCCTGCTACAATTACTACAGCAGCACCACATGATTTTATTGACGGACAACGTGTTCAGATTACAGGGTTTGATGGAACATGGGGCTTAGAATACAACGGTGATGAATTTTACTGTAAAAGAATTAGTGCAACAGAATTACAATGTTCATTTAATGAAACTTTAACAAGCTTAGTTGGCTTTCAAACACAAATTACTCCATCATTTATTAATGATGAACTAAGTTATGAATACGCTATTGCAAGTGCAGTTCAAATTAATTTTGCAAGCGCAGGAATAAATCCACCAGACAATTCACAAATTACATTTGACACTATTAATAATCAAGGTGCTCCACTAATTGGAAACACATACTATCTTAAATCAACTGGTACAGGGAATTACTATCAGATATTTAAAGATCAAGATACACTAGTAGACCCAGTAATGATGACTGACATTGCACCATTACCAACTGAAACACCAATTTCATTTATTGGTGGCAGTCCAATAAAAGTTGTAACAGCATCTCAGCTAAGTGCAAATGATCTTGAAGTTTATGTAAACGTACCAAAGCAATGGAATGATGAAATTTATCATTGGAACAGTGATCAAATTTATTACTTAAAAACTACTGCAAATGTTTTAGAATATGAAGTATATACTGATTCAGCATATACACTTCCAGTTAATATTACTAACTGGACTCCAGTTGCACCACTTGGTACAAGTTATCCAAACATAGATGCCACATGGATGTTCTTGCTAGCAAGTGGAGCAGCTGAACCAGATCCAGCATATCCTAGCAATGCGCAACCAAGTGATGGAGTGCTTTGTTTAATTCATCAAGATAAAACTATAATTGATGGTGATTCTATTAGTGTTGGAACAGTACCTGCAGGACAAGAATACAACGGAACAGAGTCATTAGAAAATACAACATATTATTTAAAATACCGTGACAATGAAAGCATCAGAACAGATTATAAAACATATGAAGTATATGAAGATCTTGCACTAACTAATAGACTTACCACTGCTGATTTAACAATGGGCAGTTACACAAAAACTATTGACATTGAAGACAACAACCCATATTTTACAAGTACGGCACCTAGTAACGCAGGTATACTTGATAATTATCAAGTAGGTCTTAAAGTTACTAAAACTATTTTGCAAGAAAACAACACAGACTTTAATCTTAGTATTGGTGATGATTTAGATTGGTATCCTGTACTGGATTCAGGTAACCCAGGTTTTGATAGAAACATTGCAGAGTTAGCCCCTCCTGGTACTAACATAATGTGGTCAAATGAATTAACTATGCCAGAGCCTGCTATTAGTCCTTTACCACATTATGGTGATTCAAGTATTACTACTTTTAATAATGCTAGCTTTTGGACTGACGTAGATACATTCCCACGTATATTTGATCCAGACATGCAAAGTAATACTTTTGTTAAAGCACAAATTACAAGTGTAGAAAAAAATGGACAAAACTTAATTGGTGACACTGTATACATTTCTAGCAGTGGTTATATTTCAACTACTGATCTTAGACAAAGTTCATTCCGTACAGGCGGTGAGACTTCCCCTACATCAACTCCAATAAACATAACTGACTTTAGTGACTGGCAATTTGCTAATAATACATTAAGTACTACAAACCCAGCTAGGGTACAAACTGATGGTAGCCTTACAACAAATGATTATAAAGTTGCTATTATGACTAGTGCAGGTTATGCAAGTGGAAATACACCAGCAGGTTTACCTTTTGGTCAAACAAATAGATGGTCATTATATCCAACTGCCACAGCAGGTGAGTTTGAAATTAAATACCTTACCGCAGCTGATAATCTAGAAGATTTAGATCTAACTGGACCTTGGGAAACTACATATACACCAAGCAGTGGGTATGGATTATACTCAGACCTTGATGACACTTATGTTCAACTTAACAGCACTGCATATCCATTAAACACCACAGATACTTTAATTACTGCTGGTAATTATGTAACTGCAAGCACCATATTTGATAACAAACTAACACTAGCTAATCACATAGGTGACAGCTGGTATAGATTAGTTGATCAAAACAATGATAGTGTTACTGTAACTGATTGGGACGTAACTGATCTATCACATGATGTAGATTATGAATTAGTATATGACAATGCCAAATATAGAATAGCTGCTCAAAACGGAAGTTATCCAACAAAAGACATTGCAATAAAGTTTAGAAATACAACAGACAATGCTACAGTTGTAGATATCATTAGTGACTTAGCAGTAGATACTCCGTATGTCTGGGGAACAGATGGTGTTCTTTATACAGACAACACCAAGATAACACCAGTTATACAACAGTTTGATAAAGTCAACATTGATGAAATGGTTAACACTTCACCACTTGGCTTTTTCCCAGAAGCAAGTACATCAAACAATAGAGTTTACACTAGTGTAGTCCAAGATGATGGAAACAATATTGTATTGAATGATCCAACTAATGCTTATTACGGATCATTTACACTTGATGATTATACTGCGCTAGATTTAGACATAGGCCAAATTGCAATAGTAAATGGCGTTTCATCATTGCCATTTGATTTAGTTAAGTTTGTAGCAGGAGGTTCAATTAATAATAGTACAACTCCTACAAACACTGGTCCAATCCAAATTCAAACATTAAATGATGGAACTAATTTTTACACACTCAATGGTAAAAAACTATATCAATTTGTTAATTGGGATGGATTGTTTGGAACTAATTTAGATGACTCAAGTACAATTACTTACAACACAACAGATGAAGGTTATACATACAGCGGCTCTGGAACATATGCTGATTATACTCCATATCTATTTAAAACATATCAACAATATGGTGTTTTCCAAGCAGACAAATCTCCTGGATCAGTAGTTGGTATTAAAGTTCCTATTACACTAGGAACTGCTGAATGGTTGTTTATGCAAACTGATGGATGGGACACTGGAGTTACAGCTCCAGCAACTGATACAATTAGAAGTGTATACACACTGCCAGGCACGTTAACCTCAATGATTGAAAATAGTGCTGGTATTCAACAATTTCCAAACGTTAATACAAGAGCTACAGAAGTCACTGGTGTTAACTTTATAGATATATTTGGCTTTAGCTGTCCTATTAACACACTACCAGAGTCATCAACTAGCACTGCTGGTTACCGTGATTACAATGAAGGTTGGGAATATTATTCAAACTATTATCAAAATGTACGTATATCAGCTGATGCTACAAACACTGGTACTAAAAGAGGCGGAACTGGATACTTTGCCAATGGCTCTACAATAACAACAGTAGACAAATTTACTATTCCAAAACTTGCAAAATATACAATTAGCAATTTACCTGAGATACGTTCATGGCGTACAAATGATACTACACTAAGTGATACCAAGCGCATAACTGTTACAGTAGATGATGGTATTACAGGCAATAACCCATATTATGAGTATTTCAATACTGGTGATATCATTGAAGGTCAAAATAGTGTAAAATACATAATGGTTAAAAATCATAATTCTGGAAGTTGGATAACAACATCAGATGATATATGGGAAACTGATGCTATACAAGGTAGCAACGGTTGGTTCTTTGACATTGATGATTATTATGGTAGTAACAAAACAAGCACATGGGTTGAAGCTGAAGAATGGTTCTTAATTAGACTATATGAAAATGGCACACCAAATAATGAAAGGTTCAATGATATTGTTGGGATAAAAGAAGGCATACTTGATAACTATGTTGAAGCTAATATCCCAGGCGGAACACCTCCAGGCACCAACAGTGGTGTTTGGTTAATGAAAGGAAATGACCCTTTCTTAAATCAAAGTGGTAATGGTTGGAAATTGTTAGCTGAAAACATTGCTACACAAGCACCACAAGCTATTACAGATCCAGTGTATGATGTAGTAACACCAGAAGCAGATTTTCAACTTACATACTCTGCAGATTTAAGATCAGTTCCATTCATAGGTAACTCAGCTGGTGATGCAACAACAGCAACAAGTATAACTGATGAAACATTTAATCCTGTTACACTAGCATCAACAAACATGGGTGATGTTACATTTAAAAGATATTCTTGGCACATGGATAGCATGTCAGTTAAACCTTGGTTATTTGGTAGTGTGTATTATCAAACTTCACAACCAAACAATCCAAAAGGCACTAATGCATCAAACATGAGCAGTATCTACACTGGCGGCGGAACAGCAACAGTTGGTCTTGCTGGATTAACTGATTCAACAACAGGTACAGTTTCACTAGGACCTAGTCAGCCAAACCCATATAAAATTACAGGGTATGATATAGTATTACCAGGCAATAAAATTTACAGCTACAAAGATACTAACAATATTACACAATTTGGCGCTGAAGTTGATTGGAGCACATGGTGGGAAGCCGGAGCAATTGCTGAAAGTGAACTAAGTGATTTTGCAGACCAGATAGCTGCTGATTACTCAATAAACGTAGATGCAAACGGACGCCTTGCAAGTGTTGGAGCGGCAACTGAAACAGGTAGATACAACAATGGCACAGACATGGTATGGTCTATTCAATCACTTCCAGACACATATGTTCCACCAGTTGTAACACCAGCTGAACTACAAGATGTGTATAACACACATGATGAATGGTTATCAGATGGATATGCTGACGGACTAAAGCAATGGCCAGATCATATTACACCAGCTAGTGCTACAATTGCTTATGCGCAACCTACTATTGTAAACAACAGCCAAAATGGTTTCAAGTATGCACGTAGTAGTGGATTTACTAAATGGGTACTTGACGTAGAATACCCACCAATGACAGCAGATGACTTCTCAGTCTTTAGTGGAATTGCACAAGCGGCACACGGACAAGCTACACCATTTTACTTCAACTTACAAAACAAAGATGGTGAACCTATATTGTGGAGAGATTGGAAAGATTCTCTTAGTGCAACTGAAGCAATCTTTATTGAATCAGCTGAACCTGGTGATACATTACTATTTGTTGAAGGACTTACAAGTGATGATGCTAATGCGTTCCGTCCAGGTGAGGTGTTTATTAGTAGTGAAAACCAAAATGGTTCTATACATTCTGCATTAAGTAATGCTACATCAAACGTGTTTGGTGAAGCTAAAGTTAGACTGCCATATCCACTACGTCAAGGAGTATCACAAAGTGATAAACTTTACAAAGATCCATCACATGTAGTTGTTACAATGGCTAGTGATGCATTTGAATACTCAGTTGATGTAAATGGATATTATTATGTAAGTGTCAAATTTGATTTAGATGGGTGGAAATAACAAATGAGTGAATCACTTGCAGATATAGTAG
>Ga0307992_1001192_pt1 | contig 15549 bp, 19 predicted proteins | sample EllFjometagen133_FD_203162 | JGI IMG/M metagenome (GOLD analysis project Ga0307992, IMG submission 203162) | Marine microbial communities from Ellis Fjord, Antarctic Ocean - #133 | ecosystem: Environmental > Aquatic > Marine > Unclassified | place: Southern Ocean | collected 2014-10-08
TTATCGTTAGTGTACGTACCGACAGGTGTGAACCCGATTGGACCTTTGATAACACCGTTGTGTGTGAAAATTTCATTCATCTCGAATAGTGTGTAGTGCAATTTCCAGTCAGATGATAAGATAATCTCAGCACCTGTTTCTTTTAAAATGTAATTTAACACTGAAACACACTTCGGGTCGAACATGTATGAATCCCACTTGTTACCCATACCCTTACCTATACATTGGGTTGTGGCGATTACACCATCGATATCTAAAAATATTATTTTCATTTTATATTGTGTTTATTGTAGTTTGTAGTACTCTGACGGATACCCGTTTGATGCTGAATTTGTTACAGCCTTATTTAATTGTGTAATTAATGACTTCCCTGTTTTAGGGTTAAGGTTTATTTTGGAGTTACCTTTTTCGTGTTCCCAACTCTTACCACACTCTAAGGTATAACCGAAGTAATCCAATAACTCAGACATGGTCCCCTTTTCTTCTGTTGTACGACCTCTACGTTCTTTAATAACTGTATATATTTTCACCATACCCAAATATATAAAAAATAAACCACCCCACCAAACTTATCGGTGGTTATTTTCGTAATTAAACCCAGAATAGAAACATTTTAGATATTTATATAGAAACTAACCTATGGGAAAGGCTGAAAGTAAACGTGAATTCATCACACAACTGTTTCTATATTACAAACCACTACTAACTAATCAAAAACAAACACAGTTGTTATTGAGTTGGTTGGAATCTTGTGTGGAAAAACAAGAGTATGAGATGGCTGACGAACTTAAAAAGATGTTAGTTAAGGTTGATGACGGTGAGTTTGATAACGACACCAACGAAATAGGGTTAATATCAATAAATGAGGGGGTTGAGTTATCATACGAGTATGGGTCATTACCTAAAATAGTACCCAAAAATGTAACCCCCGTTGTTGATGTGGTTGAAACACCTAAACGGTGTTGGAGATACACTAATAAATGGTTGGAGTCGTCTTATGGGTTTACCTTAATAGATTTAGATTTTTCCATAAAAAATAAGACCTTTTCACTAATAATGTTAAATCATTGTATTAGTTACGGACTTAAAATTAATAACATAAAAGATGAAAGATAAAACAACTAAAGTATCACTTATATTACAAGCCGTTAAAGAATCCCAAGTCAAGTATCTTGAGATTTTAACCCCAGAGGGTACAACATCTATGAGGATTAAACTTAATGTTGATTCTGATGATATGGTGGGTTTCCTTGATGAGTTCCATGATGCTGGATACACAGTTAAAAAGATAACTAAAAAAGAATTCGACGATTATGACGCTGAAGAAAGACTTAATTTCAACCTTTAAACATATAAAAATGAAAAAAAATAAACGTAACAACAATAGACTAACTAAAGTAATTAGAGAAACTTTAGAACGTCTTAATACTTCACATATAGAGGACACCACATATGTGTTCACACCTGAATCTGTTGTGGCTTTCGGTGATATGATTGGTGGTCTTGATGACACACTTTCTGATTTAGGTAGTATCCGAGATAGTGAGGGTGCTATCTTGGTTGACACAGAATTATATTCGGAGGAGTATCTTGAGGACATTATAACGGATTTATTATCTGTTGTGGACCGACTTGAACACCTTAAAGGTTTAGAATGATATAACCATTCATTAATCTTATCTAAATAAGTGAAAAATATGTTAGATGAGATATACGATGATGTTTTAAGTATTATGGGTGAGAGTGGTTTTATTAAATGGTTCGATAAGAACCACGGTAAAACAATCTCACCAGTAAAGTGGTGTTATGACGTGGGTGGGTCAATCAAACCACCTAACACACCACCTAAAGGTGTGACGTGGTTAATCCAAACTTATGACACACACCAGCACCACCCAATAGACTTATCTATAGATAGTGATGGTGTTGTTGGGCCAAGAGTAGGTTAGGTGATATTTATATGGTATGGAGGTAAATAAACACATAAATTTTCTTAAGAGACGTGGGTTTCTAATCAAGGAATCATCACAGACGGAACTAAGTTTCGACGAACCAACCGAACAGGGTTTAGATTTTGAGGTTTTATGTTCTGAAGGTAGTGGTATTTTTTGTGAGTTAAATAAATTAATTAATACGGTTGGTGTTAAGGATGATGAACGACTAAAGGTGTCATTGATTCAGTCAATAACTAAAATATTCACATATTTAAAACCACCAATCAAAGATAATCGTAGTAAGTTCACTAGATTAATACAAGTTATTTTAAGACAGAACCTAGAAAACTCAATTAACACTTTCGAAATGATAGCTGATTCAATCGACGGTGTGAACGTTAGTGAACTTCGTAAGAAGATTGACTCATTAACGGACGAACAGATTAAATCAAATGATGGTTGGTTATTAAATATAATTAACGATGTGAAACATCGGTCATATACTGAGTATGAGAATAGTTTTATTGGTTCACACTTTGTGTCAGCTAAAAAGAGTTTATTGTTATCAATCAAAGGTGAAACTGTATTAAATAAATCATTCACTAATCTATTAGTTGATTACTTAAGTGGTGGTGGTGATTACCGTGAACTGGTAACCATAATTTATGACGCTATCAAATATAACGCTCTTAATGGTGAGGGTAGATATATTAAAGCTGACCTTATGTGTGTGGAGACACTAACTGATGGTGAGAAAGACATTATAGAAAAGGACCACTTCGTTGAAGTTAAGAAATTGGACTACAAGGGTGATAGTTATTTATCGGAATTCTTCGCCATATATAAAAACGATGTACCTGAGATACTTAAGACACCTAGAGCTTTAAAGTTCTACAACCAAGTGGTTGATTCACTATACCTTAAAATGTCCGTTGATGATGGTGGTGTGATAGAGATGGTTAGGGGTAATTTCGACGGTATTATCTATTCAGAGAATAGATTTATCCCTAAGGGTGATATCGAACTCTATTGGTCAAATAAGGGTCAACGGGTTGAGGACCATAGGTTAACAATACGTTATAGACTTAAGTCAAGTAGTTTCCACAGTTATATATATGATAAAACCGCTGACATACTTAGACCCGAATTTATCGAAATGGGTGTGAACCCCGTGGATGTAAATTTAGATATTACTGAGGGTTTATTGAAGGAAGATGGTTTTGATTGGGTTACCCAACATATCGAGTCAATACCTAACGAACCTGAGATTATAGCCTTATTACAACACCTTAGTCATTCGGAGGTCCTCGGTGAGGATTTCCGTGAGGATAAACATTCTTGGTATGGTGAACACACAACCTACACTTTACAGAATGGTGAGGAATGGGTGGTTGGTACCGAAGAGACCATGGATAAAGCCTTACATGAGTATTGGGCTGAATTAATCGATAGTGTCGGTTTTAGTGAGGATGGTCTTGGATTGGATTTATCTAATTTTATATTAATTTCACAGGATTGGATTAGGAGTTTCGCTACTGATGAAGCTAACCAATACGTAGAAGATTTATCGGATGAAGAGTGTTTAGACCAATCAGATGATACAGATAAACACGAGACACTAGTGGAACGTTATGATGAATTGGGTGTTAAGTTCGGTGATTTAGAGAATGAACTTCAGATGCTAAATAATCTTCACCCTGAGAATCAGGTGGTCATAGAAGAGAAGATGGATGAGATGGATGAACTCACCGAAACACAAAATGATGTTAAAAGGGAAATTGAATCCCTAATACAACAATCTAGGAAAATTGTATGGGATGAATATTATCAAATGAATGTTGATGGTATGCAAGACCCCGTTGGTTTCTTAGTTGACGAACGTGGGTGGTTTCTTAATGGTTCTGAGATGGTAACGTCGATGGGTTTAGATATTGATATCGAAGCAGTCATCGAATATTACTCACAAGACGGATATGGTTCAATGTCAAGTTACGATGGTTTAGCCCATGATGAATATGTTGGTGATGATTGGTATATTCTAATCAGGATTAATTAATGAACTTATGTTCTAATCGACCAACTAACTCCGATTCATAAACAAATAAACAAAAACCCCACGATGTTTCTTCACCAGCAATCTGATAACACACACCCGTGTTCGTAGTTTGATGTCGTTCATCACTGGATTCCAACCAACTTATGTATTGTGGTAATGAACCCCATTGTTTTACTATGTAATCCATAGGTATACCTTTTTCCTTAATTACGGTCTCAAGACTATCATACGTACCTATATATTCGTCGGAACGTTCATCATACCCGATGTATTTAGAAATCACTGTATATACCTTCATACCACAAATATAAACAAAAAAAAGGGGATTACAAAATGTAACCCCCCAATAACCACTAAAACACTGACAATAACGTCAACATATGATAAGTATAATACTTTATTTTCATATAATAAAGGGTACCATTAAATCATGGAAGATAAAACAAAAGAACAAGTACAACACCCATCACACTATAATACGGGCATCGAGGTGTGGGATTACACATCATCACATAATTTAGATTTCCTTGAGGGTAATGTTGTGAAATATGTCACTAGGTGGAGACATAAAAATGGTCTACAAGATTTGGAAAAGGCGAAACAATACTTAGATAAGTTGATTGCGGTGAATAAAGTGTAGTCGTACATCTATTTATATATAAATTAATACAATGACATATATCATACCAAAGAACTTAATATTAGAGACTGGGATTCGTAACATACGTGAGTTATCTAAACGATATAAGAAAGCTAAAATTTACTTCCACCAAGATTTGGATGGGGTAACAACAGCTTTAGCAATGAGAGTCTATTTAGAGAACAACGGAATTAAGGTTATTGATTCTGAGATTATCCAATACGGTGATATGGAGTTCGCTGTTAAGAAACCTGACGCTTCAGGTGAAGTGATGCCTGTCTTAGTTGATTTCGCACATGGAAAACCAATGTTTACGATACATACCGACCATCACGATTCACAAGTGGGTGTTGAAAAGGGTGCCTCTACACAGTTTAGGAGTTCTAGGTCAAACGTTGAGACGTTATCCCAAATAGTGTCACCACAGGACTTATTCCCATCACACGATATTAGAATGATTAATACTGTTGATTCAGCTGATTTCGTTGCTAACGATGTGTCACCTGATGACATTATGAGGTACATCTTCAAATTAGATAAGGAAAAAGACTTTAATGATAATAAGAAAGTTCAGGCATTAGTTACTAACAAGTTACTTTTAGCTTATAAGAACAAACCACAGTTCCTAGAGAAGTTGGTGATGCAATCATCACCATCTTTACTTAATATATACCAAAACATTATTAGAATTGCTAAGGAAGAGGGTTATGCAACACCTGAGGAGATGACTGGTAATCAAAAAGATTATATAGCTAAACAAAAAGTGAGTGATAAGGTAAGATATGATGAGGAATATGGTATTATCACACAATATGGTGGTGGTAGTATGTTTAAACCTGGTTCTTATGATAGATACACACCATTTAAAAATAACCCTGACGCAAATTTCATCATATTAGTATGGCCATTAGGTCTTATGCAGTCTAGTTGTAACCCATTCCAAGCTAACAGGTCACTAAAAGGTGTTAACCTTGGTGAGGTGGCTCAAGAGGTTCTACTTAAATTTAAGGGGGATTTAGATAATTTTTCATTAACGTTCGATACAATCAAATACTTTGCTGAGAAACATAAGTCGTTTGATATGACACCTGATGAAGATGGGAAGTTCGGTAAAAAAGGTACACCAGCACCTGGAACAAGTGTCGGTTTTACGTTTACTGATATGAAAGCCTTATTTGGTGAGGTTGAAGGTGGTATTAGAGGGTTAAACAACCCACCAAAAGGGGCACCTGCTGACTACACGACTGAGAGATGGCAATCAGCTATAAAAAAGATAATGGATAAACCATATAAATCGTTGGGTGAAAAAGAAATAAAAGCACTTAAACTACTTTCGATTAGTGGGTGGGATATGGTACAGGCTAATAGTGGTGGTCACAAGTGTATAACTAACATATCGGGGTTCATGTACTTCGGTAAAGAAGGTGTTCCTTTTATGAAGAAGATAGCTCGTGAATTTAACTCAGAACTTAAAAAGAGGATTGATGATGATAAAGGTGTTGATTCACCTAATGAAGATTAATAAAAAAAAACAAACCCTCGTAATTTACGAGGGTTTTTTGTTATAGACATATTTTAGACTACCACTATCGTAGATTCTATTAATACCCCTGTTTATCATAATTTGTTTCTCTGTTAAATCTTTGTCATAACCATCTGAAACTAATTTATCTTTCCTAAAGTTATAACGATTATACCTAACCTTTTTTATGATGTAATAATAATTCGGTTTAGTTTCTGAAACCATGTTGAATCCCAGGGTTTCGTATAGGGAACCATTAGACCAACTTCTATCAGCATAACTAATAACTTCTCTTGGTTCGTAGTTTTTAATAAAGTATTTGAATAACTTTGATGCACCACCGACAACTGATGTGTTTAATTTATTACAAAACCTTAACATCTCATAATGGTTTTCCTTAGGTGTCTGACCTAAACTTTTCCTTAATTGACCAAATCCCATCACTGAAACCAACATTTCATTACTGAACAAACCTAATTTAATTCTACTATTGACGGAACCTTGTGTGTGGTTATTATCACAAAATTCTTTATAAACTTTAGGTGTTATCACCTTAATGTGACATTTTCTAGCGTAGTATGTTGTTATATTACTCTTTAATAGGTTTAGTATCCTAGATTTTACTATGTCTCGATTATTATCCCACTCATCTTCATATATATGGATTAGGTGTATGTTGTTCTCTAAACAAATTTTAGTTTTGTTTAAGTGATAATCGTTAGGTATAAATTCTTCACTATGCCAATGTAATCCATTAAACTCAAAACCTAATTTTAGGTGTGGGATAAACACATCCACCTCCTTCCCCCCTATTTTATGGTTTGGTTTTACACCTTTAACGTGGTCCTCGATGAATGACCTGAGTTCAAGTTCTTTTATTGATACATTTTCGTTTAATGGGTAACATATCGTACATGTATCTATGTTATGTTGTTTTCTTGTGTGGTAAAGTTTCCTATCTATTTCATATTCACCATTGTGATTTCCACAATGTAGTGTAAATAGTCCATCACTTATTGAAATTAACCCCTCACTACTGATGTATTTGGTGTCGATTGTATTGTGTCTTTTAGAAACAATCGACCCAACTCTATTTTGATATTCGTCACTATGTGTGAAATGGTCAGTACCGTAATTCTTAATGAATGTTTCCTTGATTTTATCTTTACTTGATTTTGATTGGAAGTGGTGTTCCACCCCATAATTTTCTAGGAAAGTGTTTTTGGTTTTATCTTGTGCACATTTGGTTGAACATGAATAGTACCCTCCGTTATCGGTTGACCTCGTATATCGTCGATATGGGTGTAATTTTTCTTTACCACAAACATCACATCTACACAATATTTTAATATTACTACCCCGATTTAATTGGCTGGGGTTTATTTTTATAACATCGCCAGACTTAACATCCAACCCGATACTATTAAAATGTTTCAACTGTGAACCATTAACTTTCAACTCTATCTCTTTATCCACTATCATATTATATAAATACACTGTGATACATATATGTCCACCCTATTTATTAGTTTTTTGTACATATTTATATCATATGGATATACACAAAATTATAAAAGAGGAAATCGATGATTTCACTTGGATGCGTAACCTTAATAGTGATGATATCTTTGATGTATGTGATTTAGTTAAAATTGACCGTGATATCGTTGGTAAGGAAATTAAACTATTAGGTAAACCTAACGACACAACCAAAACCTCACTAGGTATCGTTGTACCGAGAGGTGTACCGTCCACAACAACAAAATTACTTAACATAACCGAACCGTGGAACGACAATGTCAAAATATGGGTGAAGTATAAAGGTGAATTAAAGGGTTATGGTTGTGGACATAAATTTAAAATCATTTAACATATGGACATTCGTAAAATAATAAGGGAAGAGGTTAATGAATTTGAGTGGGTTGATGACATTGATGTGACGGTACCATATGTTGGTATGAAGTTCACTGGACATGTTAAGAACCCATACACAAAGGAAGATGTAGTCTCAACAGTTAAACAAGTTTCTGAACATATGGTCGTATTTTGGAATGATGGTCGTAACTTTGGTAAAAGACCATATAAAGATTTTATTAATAAATTAAAAAGTGGGGTATTCAAGGTGGCTGAAACCATGAAAGAATCTAACGATTTCGATTGGGTCAAGGAACATGAATTCACCCATGAGGAGGTGATTCAACACATCAAGGATAATAACCTCACCGAATGGACCTTTGGGGAACATTGGGGTGGTGATTTGAATTTGTGGGGGACACCAATCACATCCCTCGGTAATCTTCAATCCGTTGGTGGTGATTTGTATTTGTTGAGGACAAAAATCACATCCCTCGGAAACCTACAATCCGTTGGTGGTAATTTGGATTTGGAAGGGACACCAATAACAAACCTTGGAAACCTTGAATCCGTTGGTGGTGGTTTGTATTTGAGGGGGACACCAATAACAAACCTTGGAAACCTTGAATCCGTTGGTGGTGGTTTGTATTTGAGGGGGACACCAATCAGTGAAACACATTCCGAAGAACAAATAAGGCAATCGGTTCAGGTTGGTGGTGATATTTATATGTAAGATATTATGAAAAACATAAAAAACCCCTTACCAAACTAATGGTAAGGGGTTTCATTTTATATACGACTACTTAGACACCTCAGTTGGTTCAGGTTTACTGATACTCACAGTAACATCATCTTTCGAATACCCCACCGTTAATATATCACCTGACACCACACCACCCTCGATGATTCTCTCAGCGATTGGGTCCTCAAGGAACTTTTGAATAGCTCTGTTAAGTGGTCTAGCCCCATACTTCTCATCATAACCAATCTCACAGATGTGATTCTTCAATGATGGTGTAATTCTTATTGTGTAATCTAACTCAGTTTTAATTCTCCCAACTAACTCCTTAAGTGGAATTTCAACCATCTTCTTAATGTTCTCTTTACTTAAAGAGTTAAATACGATGATGTCATCTAATCTATTCAAGAATTCAGGTGCGAATGCCTTCTTTAAAGAGTCCTGGATAACATCATTAGTTAAAATATCATTTGTCTCAAGTTTGGTTTTCGTACCGAACCCAACACCTGTACCGAAGTCAGCTAACTTTCTCGCCCCTATGTTAGATGTCATGATAATCATAGTGTTCTTGAAGTTCACCTTTCTACCAAGTGAGTCAGTTAAGTGACCCTCATCTAATAATTGAAGTAAGATATTAAACACATCAGGGTGTGCTTTTTCAACCTCATCTAATAAGATTACTGAATATGGTTTACGTCTAACTTTCTCAGTTAATTGTCCACCCTCTTCGTAACCAACGTACCCAGGAGGAGCTCCTACCAATTTAGATACAGCGTGTTTCTCCATGTACTCAGACATATCGATTCGGATAAGTGCGTCTTGTGACCCAAATACGTTTTCAGATAACATCTTAGCCAAGTGTGTCTTTCCAACACCCGTTGGTCCTAAGAACATGAATGTCCCCATAGGTTTGTCCGTCTTACCAACACCAACCCTTGTTCTCTTGATAGCTTTGGTGATGTGTTTGATAGCGTTATCTTGACCGATAACTCTAGTTTTCAACTCTTTCTCCATGTTAACAAGTTTCTCTAAGTCATCAGTCCCAACTTTATTTACTGGTATACCTGTTGTCATTGCCACCACTTTAGCAACCTCATCCTCAGTGATTTTCTTTCTACTATCATTAGTGTCGATATTCCACTTTTTAGTTTCAATGGCTAATTCCTCTTCTAATGTTTTTTCCTCATCACGTAATCTAGCGGCGTCCTCATATCTTTGGGACTTAACTACATCAAGTTTTTCTTGTGTTATGTCAACTATTTTCTTCTCTAAATCTAAAATGGATTGTGGTGGTTTAATTTTAACCTGTGCTCTAGCCCCAACCTCATCCATAATATCAATTGCTTTATCAGGTTGTTCTCTATCGGTGATATATCTGTCAGATAATCTAACACACGCTTCGATAGCTTCAGTTGTATAAGTCACTTTGTGGTGGTCCTCATACTTATCCTTAATATTTTCTAAGATAATTAAAGTATCCTCTGTTGATGGTGCGTCAACTTGTACCTTTTGGAATCTTCTCGTTAAAGCCCCATCCTTTTCAATGTTCTCACGAAATTCATCTAAAGTTGTTGCTCCAATACATTGGATACCACCCCTCGCTAATGCTGGTTTTAACATATTAGATGCGTCCATTGAACCTGAAGAGTTACCAGCTCCAACCATTGTATGGATTTCATCAATGAAAAGGATAACATCATCAACCTTTTCAAGTTCTTCCATGATACCTTTCATTCTTTCCTCAAACTGACCTCTATATTTAGTTCCCGCTACTAACGAACCTAAATCTAATGACACAATTCTCATATCGAATAAAATTCTTGGACATTTTCTTTGGAATATTTTAAGTGCCAATCCCTCCACAATAGCGGTTTTCCCTACACCAGGTTCACCTATTAGGATTGGGTTGTTCTTCTTTCTTCGAGAAAGAATTTGTGATACCCTCTCAATTTCATCATCTCTACCGATAATGGGGTCAATAGACCCTTCTTCAGCCATTTTAGTAATATCTTTACCGAAATTATCTAAAATTGGTGTTGTGGACTTCCCTGATTTACTTTTCACTTTCTTTGAGAAGTCTTCATTGTCCATTTCATCGTATCCGTCTGTATTCATAGTCTCTTTTTTAATTTCTAATAGTGTTTCTTTAAATGTGTTGTAGGTTACCCCTTGGTTACCTAATACTCTCGTCCCATCTAAGGTCCTGTTCTTTAATATCGCTAAGAATAAGTGTTCTATTCCAATAAAACCATCTTTAAGTTTGTCTGATTCCAACTCAGCTGTACTTATAACACTCTTTGACGGTTCACTGAAGGGTAATAACTTAACCTTTATCGGTGGACTCCCAATCCTGTATCGAATATATCCTTCTAATACAGCGAGTAAGTCCTCTACATCAGTTCCCATGTCAGTTAGAATACTAACTACACGATTATCGTCGTCTAAAATTGCCAACAATATGTGTTCGGGTCTTATCTTAACATCACCCAGTCGGTTAGATTCTCTGAACGCCTGTTTAAAGACTGTTCTAACCTTTGGTATCATTCTTTTACTCATTACTTATACAAATATACATAAAACTTTATGTCCCATCAAGTGTTTTCTCATTTTTCTTTTGTGACACTGTAATAGTAAGTAACTCCGACAAATATATAAACAATTATTAAAATAACCTATAACATTCAGTTTTATTTTAATGAAATCTATATTTGATGTAAATTAAAAAGATATGGAATATAAGAACTTAGTGGTTGTTTTTAAGGACGACCTAAATTGTGAGGATGATGTTTGTGGTACACACAAGGTAGATTATACAAATGCTTCGATTAAATTATCAAGCAATTATTTAATCATTACGGAACACTCTGAGGATAGAGTGTCATTGACAGGTAAAATATATCCACTCAAGTCCGTAGTTAGTTATAAAGGGGTTAACGTATGTTAGTGCATAAAGTGTTCCAAGAGGACGGAACAATGGAGTGTCTATATAAGTCATCCAATATATTAACATCTGAATATAACCAAAAATCGGGGAACCTGATTATCACATTCAATTATGGTGGGAAATATGTTTACCATAGTGTATCATATAAAGATTATTTACGATTTGAGGCTGATGAATCACAAGGTAAGGTATTTAATAAAGTCATTAAGATACACAAAACAGATAACTTAGGTAAAGTTGATGTTACAATATTAAAAGAAAGATTAAATAAAATACTAAATGGAACAGTACAAAAACTTAGTGAGGGAGATTCTGAATAACGGAATCTCAAAAAGTGATAGAACAGGGACAGGGACCAAATCATTATTCGGACATCAAATGAGGTTCGACCTTGGGGATGGATTCCCTTTGGTTACTGTAAAGAAGACACATTGGCCATCCGTGGTACATGAGTTACTGTGGTTCCTTAAAGGTGACACCAACGTAAAGTATTTACAAGAGAATGGTGTTAAGATTTGGGACGATTGGGCTGACGAAAAAGGTGACCTAGGTCCCGTTTATGGTAAACAGTGGGTTAATTGGGGTGGTTATGATATTACGTCGGGTGAGGTTAAACCTGGGTTGAATAAAGGTATTAACCAAATTCAAAACGTAATAGACACACTTAAAACAAACCCCGACTCACGTAGAATGATTGTTTCAGCGTGGAATGTTTCTGATTTGTCGGATATGGCGTTAGAACCCTGTCACGCTTTCTTTCAATTTAATACACAACCGATGTCGATTTGGGAGAGAGGTGAGTGGGTGAAAAAAAACAATATGACAGAAATGTTTGATGATGATGAGGATGACATCGATGAGATGGATAGACTAAATGTACCAAAATACAAATTATCACTACAACTATATCAGCGTTCGGCGGACATTTTTTTAGGGGTCCCCTTTAATATAGCGTCATACTCACTTTTACTACAAATGGTATCACAATGTGTTAATATGATACCGAATGAATTTGTGTGGTCTGGTGGTGATTGTCATTTATACGATAATCACGAGGAACAATCTGGTGAGATGTTATCGAGAAAACCGAAAGAGTTACCTTCGGTTTTACTTAACCCGAACGTCAAGGATATTTTCGGGTTCACTTTCGATGATATAGAATTAGTTAATTATAACCCCCACCCATTAATTAGAGGTAAAGTGGCTGTTTAATTGATTTTGTCGTAAGCTTGAACATAAACAATATCCATACAGGGTTTATCACCTGAACTACTTTGGGCTTTTATAACGAACATGGGACCATCAGTGTATATTGAATACATAAGATTGTTGGTCTCATGTTCATGCCCGACAAAATTTATCTTAATTTTGTCATAACCAAGTTCAGTTAATTTAGTGGTAACTAATGATTTAACACCCTCACCAGTACACTCAAGACGTTTCAGTTGTTTAGAAACATCAACAAGATTTAACTCATTAACCTTAAATTCCATTACCCTTTTTAGTTGGTCTTCACTAATTAACATTTTCTTTCTCATACTTAATAAATATCTCGAATATTTATAAGATAGATGGAAAAGGAAAATAAAAGAACATACATCAAAGGTGACATCGATTTATCTGGTTTTAAGATGAAAGATGAGTTAAACCCTAAGGTTTGGGATGGTGAGAAGATGAAACCCGAAGTTAGAAAGGCTTTATTAAAAATTGCTGATGATTATTTCGAGGGTTTAGGTCTTGGTAGTGATGTCGATATCGAGGATATTAGTATGACAGGTAGTCTAGCTAATTACAATTGGTCTAAATACTCGGATGTTGATTTACATATCCTAACGGAATATGATGACATCCCTGTTGATGAGGAATTAGTGTTAGATTTTTTAAAATCTAAGAGTGGGAGTTGGAATGAATCTCACGATATTAAAATCTATGGTTTTGATGTTGAAATATATGTACAGGACATTGATGAGGAACATACATCAACAGGTGTGTATTCAATACTTAATGATGAGTGGATATTAAAACCATCACCACAAGACGTTAAGATAGACTCAATAACCGTTAAACGTAAGGCTAACATAATCATGGATAAGGTGGAGGAACTTTATGAGGATATGCATGATGATAGAGACTATGAGTCAATAGTTGAAAGAGCTGGTAAAATACAAGACAAAATAAAGAAAATGAGACAATGTGGGTTAGACTCAGTAGGTGAATTCTCACCTGAGAATATGGCTTTTAAAGCCCTTAGAAGAAACGGTACATTAGAACGATTGTCAGATATTAAGACATTATCGTATGATAAATCAATAACTCTTGAGAATAGGAGATATTTATAATAAAAAACAATAACTATGATAATTCATTTATTAGCAAATGCTGACTTCACAAACTATCAATATCACGAGGTTTATATACCTAACGGTGTGGTGGCTACATTAAACGGTGTAACATTACCAGCGACGGTTGGTGACATAATATTACCAATCGGTATTAACACAACCACTGGTAATAGTGGTGCGTTTTTCTTAATCGGTAAAACTAAACCTGAGTTCTATAGAAGTGCTGACGGTACATACCCAATAAAAGGTTAAAAATATTTAAGATATGAGTAATAAGAAACAATTAGAAAAGATGTTAAGGTTATCTAACATCACAAAGAAGTCACTTACTGAAAGTGCTAAGTCATCAACAATAGAATTCATTAAATCGGTTGCCGATGGTAACACTTACGCTATTGTTAGAGAGAATAGAATTTATTACATTAAATCAACTGAAACCAAAGACACACTTCTTGAGAGTGATTTTGATTATTTAGGTGGTTTAGGGAATAGAACTAAAAACTCATTTAGAGGGTTCGATGATGCTGTCACTAGGTTAAACCTAATGTTCAACGACATTAACAGAGTTCAAAACATTAGTGAAGAGGTTGACATGGTGAACTTTAGTCACACACTTAATGAAGATGGTGAATATGTTAAAACTGAACCATTACAAGAGAAAAGATTTGTTTTAAAACAACCTAAACCTAAGGTTAAATCTAAACCGACACCTGAACCTGAATTTGATTTCGGTGGTGAAGGTGAGGGTACTGAATCTAATGACGAGTTTGACTTTGGTGATGCTGAAGGAGAAGATTCTGAATCTAATGATGAATTTGACTTTGGTGATGCTGAAGGAGAAGATTCTGAATCTAATGATGAATTTGACTTTGGTGATGCTGAAGGTGGGGATGAAGAAATGTCGTTCGACACTGAAGAAGGTGGTGATACTGATATGGAGTTTGATACATCTGAAGAAGGTGGTGATTCAATCAAAGATATACAAAAAACAACTGGGACATTAGGTCAGCAATTAAGGGACACCGAAGACATTTCATCTGATATGCAGAAGTGGGTTGCTAAAAGTGTTATTTCAGCACTTAACCTTAATACAATGGATGATTCGGATAGAGATGATATCATAAGTACCCTAGAGAACGGTGGTAACGATGAGAAGTCTAACGAAGGTGGTGAAGTTGACTTTATGGATGATTATATGGATGATAGACCAGGTGAACCAGACCTCGATTACGGTGATGAGATACTTTTAGATGGTGAAGAAGATGAGGGACCAGGTGGTTACTTAGGTTTTGAGAGTGATGAGACACCACAATCAAATGAAGTTGATTACATGGGTGATGAAACTGAATCGGATTTTAACACTAGGAATAGTGGGTTACCAATGGGTAGAAAAGATAGAAGACCTGAACCAAATAGAGAACCAAGAAATAGAGATAATAGTAGGTTACGAATGGGTAGAAAAGATATCGATGGGGTTAGTGAACCAAGAAATAGAGATAATAGTAGGTTACCTTTAAG
>Ga0307992_1001193_pt1 | contig 15543 bp, 13 predicted proteins | sample EllFjometagen133_FD_203162 | JGI IMG/M metagenome (GOLD analysis project Ga0307992, IMG submission 203162) | Marine microbial communities from Ellis Fjord, Antarctic Ocean - #133 | ecosystem: Environmental > Aquatic > Marine > Unclassified | place: Southern Ocean | collected 2014-10-08
AGTTAACTTCATTTTGAACATTTGAAACTGCCTTAACTAATGGGTTAAAAGTAAATCCTAGATTTCCATCCAGTTTAGTATCAATATTTGCATCTAAAGTTAATTGTTCTAACAAAGGTATTTCTACACTTAATTTTGATCCAATAGGTGTGGATAATGAATCTTGCGAATAATTGCCTTCCACACTAATACTAGATCCATAATAAAGAGGATCTTCATCAAGATCATCTAACGCTTTATCTAAAGCTGAACCTGCTATTAAGTAATTTGAGTTATTATTAATAGCGTATGAAATTAGATTTTCAATAGTTTCATTAACATTTGCTGATAATGTGTTTATTGAAAACACGACAATTAAAATTGGAATTATATTTTTTTTCTTCATAATTATTCTTCCTTAAGTCCTTCTGCAATATTTTCTCTAACCACTGGCAATACTGGGATTACTCCAAAGAAACCACCAAATATTAGTATTAATGCTGCACTTTTTAACAATGCAATATAGCTAAATCCAACGCCTAAATCTATTTCATTTGATAGCTCACCAAATAAAGGTATAATAATTTCTAAAATAGTTGGAAAAGTAAAATATGCGAGAATAGCACCAATAACTATCCCAAGAAAGCTCATTGCCATAGACCAGCTCCAGAATTCTTTAATAATTCTATTCTTTGAAGCTCCTAAAGCTCTCTCTAAACATATTTGACGTCTTCTACTTAAGGCTTCTACCAACATAATACTAAAGACACCCAGAGTACTTACTAGCATCAATACAAGTCCTAAAATATTTACCGATACAGTAAAGACTTGAACAGTCTGTCTCAAATCTGTCATGTAAGAGGTTTCACCTTCCATAGAGCCTTCCCAGACTACTATATCAATATCATCACCATAGTTTTGGTATATAACTTGAGAGATTGTTTGCTCGGCATCATCAATTGATGTTTCAGTACTGCTAACTACTAGCATTCCTGACATCTTATTTTTAGCAACTTCAGTATTCACTCCACTTGGTAGCAAAGAAGTATAAGGAACAATTAAGTCTCCAATTCCATATACTTTTCGTGATATCTCAGAAGGACTTTCATAAACACCTGTAATAATATATTGAGTTACTACAGTCTGACTTTTATTAGACATTCCTCGTCCAATCATCTTTCCTGGAGGTTGAATCCATACTCCAATAGCACTCTCTGCTGAACTGAAAACAATTTCAGCTGTTTCTTCACTTATCCAAACTTTTCTAGATCCTAGGGTAATATCTTCATCAGTCATAGCGACCCCAGCTACTATTTCTAAGTCAAAAATATCAAAGTAAGCTACTTCAGTGGCAATAGAACTTCTTAAATCATAGGACGTTCCATCTACTGAAAATTCATTAAACATGTAATTACTTACGATAGCTGAGGAAACAATTGTATCAGTATCACTTTGTAAATAACTTTGAATTGAAAAATCCCACTGTGAAGGTTTAGTCTGATCAATATTTCCCTCTGCATCCCAACTTCCATTAGCCACTTGGAGAATAATTCCATTTTGATTTAATTTAGTTTCAACTTGATCTTGAATGATATCTGTTACATTAAAGGATAATATTAAAATAAAGGAACCCAAAGAAACAGCTATCAAGGTCAACAACATTTTTATTGGAGAGTGAGACCATTGTCTCATTAACATTATAATAAACTTTTTCATAAAACTACTCCTATTGTGTTCTCATAGCGTCAGCGGGTTTGATTTTATCAAATCTTCTAATTGGGATTAATGTAAAGGTAAAAATTATTACAGCTGAAACTAATGCGCTAATTAATAACATCCAATTAGTTTGTGCAGTTAAATCCAAAGCACCTTGCATTTGAGAATTTATAGGTAATGCTATTAATACGCCCAAAACAGTCCCAATAATTATTATTATCAAAGCTTCAATAGAGAATAATAAATTAATTTTTTTCTTAGTTGCTCCCAAAGCCATTAAAATTCCAACATGCTTTTTCATTCTCAGTGTACGACTCAATAAAATATGAGAAATATTAACTGATGAAATAAACAATCCCGAAATAGCTAATATCAAAAGCAATAAACTTATTCCTGAATTTCTACTAACAGTTTGCTCGGCTTCTAATCTAGGATTACTAACTATAACTTGAGCGTCTCCGTATTCAGATGCAAACCATTGCTCTAGCATTTGTGAAACGCTATCTAAATCCTCTGGATCTGAAACAGCAAATATAAGCTCTGAATTCATAAACATTTTTTTAAGTTGAGCGAATTCACCACTAGATGTGTTATCACTATAGGGACTAAAGAATTCATAGTCATAATTGGTACCTGTTTCTTCTAGAATACCAACTATTGTTTGATATCCTTGCATAGCCAATATTCTTTTTCCAACCAAGGATCCAACATCTGCATCATCTTCAACTAAAGTTTTTGCAAAATCACTACCAATAATTACTAGAGAATTCGTTTGTGAATAATCAGAAGTCGAAAATAGAGAACCAAATTCAGCACTAATATTCCAAGCATCAAAAAATTGAGCTGTTACTTCATAACCTGAAAGTTCATCTTCATCACTAATAACAATGCTATCATCATCTCTAATTTCTGATAAATCCTCTTCTAATAGTTCTTTGATTTCCATATTTTTATCAGAAACTTCAATCTCAGCAGTATCCACTACTTTAGCACTAGATGCCTTATTAGTTGCACCCTCAACTTCTGGAACTTCTATTTTTTCAGGAGGCGTCATATTCTGCTGATTGCTCTGGAATTCTTCATTAATCATTCTTAATCTTGTTTGATTCAAAATATATGAATAACTAATTGAAGGCATCATAAGAGCTGCATCTAAATCAGATTCAGTAAGGACTGCAGTTTCTGATAATAGTTTTTCTATTACAGGAACTTCCATAGTGTCTTTATCCGCTCTTGTTGTAACAACAATTTCTTTGTATGATGGTGAGTTTAATAATTCATTATTTTGATTTACAACATTAACAAATAATGTTCCACCAGCTGCAAAAGCACCAACACCTAAAGCTACACTAATAATTAGCAATCCAGATTCTGTTAGTCGATTTACAAATCTTCTAAATATAATCTTAAAAGGCTCATTTAGCATATAAATCTCCTTTATCTTTTTTTGTATCAATTATTTTACCGTCTCTAACGTTAATTATTCTATTTGCTCTTTTACCTTTGTTAGGATTGTGAGTTACCATAACCACAGTTACGCCAGTTTTGTTTACCTTCTCTAGGATTTCCATAACTTCTTCACCTTTATCACTTGGCAGGTTACCAGTAGGTTCATCAGCTAAAATTAAATCTGGTTCATTTGATAGTGCTCTAGCAATTGCAACACGTTGTTGCTCTCCTCCACTCATCATTGTGGGTAAATGTTTCATACGGTGACTAAGTCCAACTTCATTCAACAAATAAATAGCTCTATCTTTTCTTTTTTTTAGAGGAACTGAAGCGTATAGCATAGGAAGCATTACATTTTCTAAAGCACTTAGTTCAGGAAATAAATTAAAACTTTGGAATATGAACCCAAAATGTTTATTTCTAATTCTAGCCTGTTCCTTATCCGCTAATGTTGTAATATCATAGCCTTCTAATTTATATACACCTGAAGAGGCTATATCTAAAATCCCTAGGATATGAAGTAAAGTTGATTTACCTGAACCAGATGGACCCATTATGGCGACATATTCACCTCTTGCAATGTGTAGTGAAACATTATCTAGTGCATGTACTTTTGTTTCATCCAAGTCATATAGTTTTGAAACATTTTCTAAATTAATCATTTTTTTCCCCTTATTATTTTAATTGAATAATATCTTCTGAAATGAAACCTTGATACGATGAAGTTATTATTTCATCACCGGCTTTAACACCACTCAAAATTTCAACTGTATTTGCTTTGATATCACCGAATACTACTTGTGTTTTATAGGCTTTATCTCCATCAACAACGTAAACATATTTTTGATTTCCAGTTGTTAGATAAGAGCCTCTTGGAATTTGAAGTATATTTTCTTGAACCCCTAAAACAATACTTGCGACAGCAGAAGCCCCAGGATTCAAAACAGTATCCGTAATTGGCTTAACTCTGATTGTAATAGTTGCTGTTAATCCATCAGAATCCATGGTTGCTACCTTTCCAATACTTTGAACTGTGGCATCCATTGTTTCTGTTCCAATAGTTAATTCAAGAGGATCCCCAACATCTAAAAGGGATGCATATTGTTCATAAATATCTAAATCAACATAAACTTGAGTTCTATCAGCTACAGTGAATAAGGCTTGTGTTGACGTTAAATAATTATCATTAATTGTTAATTCTTCATTTATTGATAATATTTCACCAGCCATTGGGCTTGTGATATTCAAGGCATCAATATCATTTTCTTTTTGAGAAATATTTAATTCAATTTTCTTGATACTTGCTTTTTGCTTATTAATATTTATTTCTTGAATATTCATTTGATATTTAAGTTCACTCTCTAAATCATCTAAAGATTCATTTAAGGCTTCAATATTATCATCAATAGATTCTAATGACCCTTTATAAGAATTTTTTAAAGCTGCTAAAGCTTCATATTTTTCTTTATCCTCTAAAGCATTGATTATTTCTTCTCTTGTTCTCTCAATATTTATCTCGAGTGATTTTATTTTATAGATGTTCTGTGCAAGTTCTGATTTTAATTCAATACTTGCTTGTTCAAGTTCTAATAAAAGACTTTCCATTTCATCATCATAATCAGGAACATTAAATTTAACTAACACATCATCAGTTGTGATAGTGTCGCCTTCACTTACATAAAGGGTATCAACATAGCCTTCTTGAGCATTAATGATTGTTACTTGATTTGGTAAAACAACAGTACCACTTGCTTCAGTGGTAGATATTAAATCTCCTGCTGTTACATATACACTATCATATGAAGATACTGTTTGAATTTCTGTAGATACAGATTGATTTAAAAACCAATAAATACCACCACCTAAGGCTACAAATAAAAGTAAAACGACTACTACATTTCTTTTTTTCTTTTTTGATGTATAAGGTTTAACTTTATCAACCTGAATTATTTTCTCTTCTGAACTCATTAGGGTTCCTCCTAGTGTGTTCATATTAGAGAATAAAAATATATTAATGGTTAAGAGAGTGTAAACACTTTGTAAACTATGTAAAACATATAAGCCCTTTTTAAATAATTCTATGATAATTTAGTTTTCTAAGTTATTATTAAACTATGAACTTCCCAAAAAAAAATTTGAAATTTATTATCACAGGCTCTTCTATCATGCTGGTTTTTATTGTTAGTATTTTTGGAATACTTGAATACAAATGGTTTAATAAAATAGCTGAAAATGAATACTACAAAACATATAATTCTATAATCCTTAATGTAAACAGAATTACTGAAAGAGAATTTGAAAGAATTACTATGTTTACTAGTTGGTTAGATAAATTTAAATATATTAATGATAGCAACATAGATAATATTGAAAAGTTTATTACTACTTTATATGTGAAATACTTCTCAGATAGTGATAGTCAAAATGTTATTAAATCTATTGGTTATATAATCGTTGAAAATGATCAATCCCTTGAATATTTATATAATGGAAATTCTTGGCAAAAAATGATAGCTAGTGAAGAAACTCTTACTTCTCTTTCAAACTCAAAGGACGATGTTAAATCATATTTTAATAATGAAAATTTAGTAATGTCAATTTTTATAAATGAGAATACTTATTTTCTAATTACCTTTGATTTAAAAGAATTTACAAATTCAATTCTTATTCCGGCTATTACAGAGGCTAATAGTGAAATAGAAATCCAATGGGTTAAGCAGTCAATTGATAACAATCTTAAAGATAATTATCTAAGCACTTTATCTAAAAACCTTTCATACAAATTTAATCCTATTTCATCACTTATTAATGGGCCATATATTTCAAATCAAACATTAGTTATTCCAATAATTAAACAGCAACAATTTAAAAAGAATTATACAGCTACTCCCTTTCGTAATAAAAAAGAAAACTTCGAATTATTTATTGAACCACCTATGATTGATAACAATTTAGACAAATTAAGCAGTGAATCAATTTTTGCTTATTTAGGAATTAAAATTGATGGTAACCAATTTTACGGAACATATGTAGAAAAAACTTTAAGTTATATATTCTTAGGTGGAATTGTTCTACTTAGCTTAATTGGTATAATTTGTCTTTTATTAATTTACCAAATATTAAGAATACAAAAACAAAGAAATAAAGAAAGAGAATTTACAGCATCTATCACACATGAACTTAGAACCCCTCTTACTGTAATTCAATCAGCCTCAGATAATTTGAGTGAGAATTTGGTTCGACCTGAAAAAATACCAGCCTATGGCAAACTAATAAAACAACAATCAACAAGATTAAATGCCATGATAGAAAACCTTCTTATTTATTCCAAGATTGAAGGAAATAAATATTATAGCAAAATTAATAACAAAGTTAATCTTAAAGAATTCTTTACACTACAAAAATTACAAACTGGAGCTTTAAGTATAGAAAAAGGGATTCCCATTAATTGGATTCTAAGGAATTTAGATGAAAATGTAATTATTGATAGAAATTTATTGGAGTTGGTTATTTCTAATTTAATTAGCAATAGCATATTCCATGCTTACAATGGTATTGAAAAAGGAGAAATTAGAATAAATATCAATTTCTCTAAACAAAACAATACACTATATTTTACAATTGAAGATGACGGGATTGGAATCCCAATAAAAGAGCAAAAATATATTTTTAATTCATATTTTAGAGGAGAGAAGTCAAAAGATTCTCAAGAAAGAGGAAGTGGCTTAGGTTTGTTTATTGTCAAAAAGAATATTGCCATACTAAGTGGAAAAATTTCTCTACAATCTCCATATAAAAGACTTGATGGAAAAATCAAAAGCGGTTGCCATTTTGAATTAACCATTTCTTGTAAGGCTGATAAATTATGAAAAAAATTTTATTAATTGAAGATGAACTGGGTGTTCAAATTACTCTTGAAGATAGACTTATTGCAGAAGGCTATGAAGTAACAATTAAGGGGGATGGAATAAGTGGAGAAGATGAAGCTACTAATAATAATTATGATCTTATAATTCTTGATGTAATGATGCCAGGTAGAGATGGTTTTACAGTATGCAAACATCTTAGATCAAAAAACATCAATACACCAATTCTAATGTTAACAGCTAGAAATACTAATATAGATGTAATAATGGGCCTTCAACAGGGGGCTGATGATTATGTTATGAAACCTTTTGATATGGGTGTATTAATAGCAAGGATTGAATCTTGTTTAAGAAGAGTTAATTCACAATCTACAAGTGAAGCTCCAGATATTTATAGTTTTGGCGACTTTAAACTTGATTTAAAAAAGGGAACACTAGAAAAAAATAATAGTGATTCAATATTTTTAAATGCTCAAGAGTTTCGTCTTTTAGAATATTTTGTTACTCATCCAAATGAAATTCTAGATAGAAATAAAATTCTCGATGATGTTTGGGGTTATGATTCAAACATTTACACTAGAACAGTTGATGTCCATATAGCAAAACTCCGCTTTCATCTAGGAGAATCTCAAAAACCAAAGCATATTAGAACACTTAGATCAATGGGATATAAATTTATTCCATAAAAAGCAATTCTATAATTATAAATGGTGTATAATAGTTGCATAAATATACAAGTATATGTATTATAGTTAAAATTAGGAGTACTTATGGCAACTATAGCGACAATTATTACATTTATTGTTTATCTTATTTTTCTTCTCGCAATCGGTTTATTCTTTTACAAAAGAACGAATAATATTGAAGATTACCTTCTCGGTGGAAGATCCATGGGTGTTTGGGTAACGGCCCTTTCAGCACAAGCAAGTGATATGTCTGGATGGCTACTAATGGGATTGCCTGGTGCCATTTTTTTATATGGACTTGGTCAAAGTTGGATTGCTATTGGCTTGTTAATTGGTACTGTGCTTAACTGGATTTTAGTAGCACCTAGACTTAGAGTTTACACAGAAAGAACTTCCTCATTAACTCTTTCTAGCTTTTTTGAAAGCCGCTTTAAAGATCCTACAGGGTTACTTAGAATCATTTCAGCAATTATTACATTAATATTTTTCACAATTTATGCTTCCTCTGGAATGGCAGGAGCAGGAAAGCTTTTTGAAGCAATGTTTAATATTCCCTATACTTATGCTGTTATTGGTGGTTGTTTTGTTATTGTATTATATACCTTTTTAGGTGGATTCTTAGCTGTTTGTTGGACAGACCTTTTTCAAGGTGCTTTGATGTTCTTCTCAATTATAATAGTACCTATCTTTGCATTATTTAATCATGGTGGATTTGATGCAGTAACACTTGCAGCTGATGCAAAAGATATATCAATGTCTCTCTTTGATACCAACAGTGGTGTTATGGGTATAGTTGCTATCATATCTACTATGGCTTGGGGACTCGGATATTTCGGACAACCTCATATTTTAGCTAGATTTATGAGTATCAAAAATGTTAAAGAACTCTCTAGATCAACTGTTATTGCAACAGTGTGGGTGGTTATTTCTCTATTTGGTGCCATTTTAGTTGGACTAATAGCAATAGCAATGTACCCTGAAGCCCCTGGTGGAGATGCAGAGAAAGTTTTCATTTATATGATTAGTGATTTGTTTAACCCTTGGGTTGGAGGTATTCTTCTTGCTGCTATTTTATCAGCAATTATGTCTACAATTGATTCTCAACTGCTTGTTTCATCCTCAGCCTTAACTGAAGATTTTTACCAAAAAATTATCAAACATGATGCAAGTGAAAAAGAATTGATTTGGGTGGGAAGATGGTGTGTAATTATCATCTCCTTTATTGCTATGGTATTAGCTTTGAATCCCAAAAGTAGTATTTTATCCTTAGTTTCCTATGCTTGGGGAGGTTTTGGTGCAGCTTTTGGACCTGTGGTACTGATGGCTCTTTTCTCAAAAAAGACAACTTGGAAATCTGCTTTATCAGGAATGGTAACAGGTGCTATTGTATGTGTTCTTTGGAAAGAAGTTGGATTAGGAAGTTTAATGTACGAAATAGTTCCAGGCTTTATTGCAAACTTCCTTGTTATTGTAATTATTAATAAATTTAGCCCACAAGTAGATTCTACAATACTAGATGAATTTAAATCTGTTGTAGAAAGCTTAAAATAAAAGAGTATTTTTTTATTATGATTCATTAATCAATGTTATACTTTGGCCATAACACTTGGCAAAAAGGAGACAAAATTAATGGCTCATAATAATACTCACGTGGTAATCATTGGCGGTGGTGGCACAGCCATTGCTACCATGTATGATCTATGTTTAAGAGGTTTCAAAGTTACCCTTATTGAAAGAGGAGAATTAACAAGCGGAACTACTGGACGACATCATGGCCAATTACACTGTGGTGCTCGCTACGCTATGGGGGACAGAAATATAGCAAAAGAGTGTATGATAGAAAGTTCTATACTCAGAAAAATCGCTCCCAACGCTATTGAATATAATATGGGAATGTTTGTTGCCCTAAATGACGATGATATGCAATATAAAGATAAATTTATTGAATGTTGCCTGGCATCTAGTATTCCAGCAAAACAAATCCCAGTATCCCTGGCCTTAGAATATGAGAATCAATTAAACGAAAATATTAAAGCCGCCGTTTTAGTTCCTGATGGAACAATTGACCCTTGGCGCCTAGTCCTCAGCTTCGCTTCTGGTGCAATGCTAACTCAACGAGCTACAATAAAAACTTATACAGAAGTTATAGGTATAAATAAAAAGTCAAATTATATCGAATCTATAAAAGTTATCAATCATACAACAAATAAAAAAGAAATCATTAAAGCTGATGTATTTATAAATGCAACAGGCCCTTGGGCAGGAAGTGTAGCAAAAATGGCAGGTATAAAGATTGAAGTTACCCCGTCCCCAGGCACGATGCTTGCAGCAAAAGGGCGTATTGCCAACATGGTAGTTAGTAGATTACATAAAGCCGGAGATGGTGATATTGTCGTACCACAAAGACAATTAACCATAATTGGATCTACTCAATGGATAAGTGATAATCCAGATACGAATAGAGTACCAAAACAAGACATAGATTTTTTAAATAAATCAGCTTGCCAAATGTTTCCCAATTTTAAAAACCTTGAGTATCATACTGCTTACTCTGCAGCTAGGCCTCTATTTGGTAGCTATAAAAAGGATGAAGATATTAGAAATCTTAGCAGAGATTTTGTGGCTATTGATCATGATAAAGATGATGGGATTAATAATATGATAAGTATTGTTGGCGGGAAAGCTACAACACTACGTGCTATGGGAGAAGTGGTTTCTGATATGCTTTGTAAAAAAATAGGAATTGATAAACAATGCCTTACTTCATCTACACCACTACCAAATTATAGAGACTTTTATAAAGGGGGCTATCATGGAAGCAAATATTAAAACATATACTATTTCAATTAAAAGAGAAAAGGATAAATATATGGATTTTATTTTAGATTTAGATACCTCATTAACGGTTCTTGATGCACTAGATGAAATAAGATATAAGATGGATTCGTCCCTTGGATATAGGCATTCTTGTCATCATGGCTCCTGTGGTACTTGTGCATGTATTATTAATAATAAAGAGAGCCTCGCATGCATGACTTTTTTGAAAGACTTTAAAGAAGGTAAAATTACAATTGAGCCATTAAATAATTTTAAGATAATTTCAGATCTGGTTGTCGATATTTCAACCATGATAAACAATATGCCTGGTGGCTCCTATTTGAGAGAGAGTGAGTTATCAAAAGATTCAATAAAACCTTATGGTATTTTTGAGTGGAATAGATTTGAAAATTGTATTGAATGTGGATCCTGCATTAGTGCTTGTCCCGTTAAAAAAGATTTTATTGGGCCTGCCCCTTTAACCTCTATTCATAGAGAAATATTAAAGCAGAAAGATGAGAATAAAATTACTGAACTAAAAAAAATTGCCTTTGCTAAAGATGGGGTTGATGCTTGTGATAAGCATTTTCTTTGTAGTAAAGTTTGTCCAACTAAGGTCGCTCCTGGCAAGCATATTAACGATTTAAGAAAGATTAAAAACTAAAAGTATAAAGGACTGATAAAATTTATCAGTCCTTTACTTTTCTGTACTACCAGGCGCCGCCACCGCCGCCACCAGCTCCACCACCAACAGATCCTGAGAATCCGGAAGATGAGGAACCACTACTTGCATGTTTTTGTGCATACGCAGCGAGTGGTACATTTAATGATTTGTTTAAACTTGATGAAACATTATTTATTCTTGCATAAGTATACAAGCCATAAGTTGGACAAATATACCAAGAAGGTTGAATCATATCAATTCTAGCAAATTTCTTTTCCCAGGTTTTGGTTAAATCCATTACTTGGGCATAACCTAAATGCTCAAAATAGAATTTAGGATTTTCATCAACTAATTTCTCAATTTTATCGACTTCAACAAGTTTCAAAAAGGATTTATATCCCAATAATTCTTCCAAAGCAGTTTGAGAATATTGACTTCTTTTTTCTGTTAAACTAAATAGAATTACAAAGGCTAACAGAGAAATTGTAGAAACTACTGTTACTATCATATTTATATCACTACTTACAAAGCGCAGTAAATAAATATTAATATAACTCACAAAAGCATAAACGATTGTTAAAGCAAATATTCCAAATACTATCAATATTTTCTTAAGCACAGAATAAAGTGACCATCTTGAATTAATCGTAGAGAGAATAATGGTTGATAATACAAGATAGAAAAATGAAGCTACCAAACCTAATGGCATAAACGCAGATGAAGATACATAAGTAAAAAGAAGTGAAACTCCAGCCGATAACATAGCAAATAGGAATATAAAAGCTCTCATTTTAGAAGCTTTACTATCATTTAATAGTTTAGAATCAAATTGTTTTGCTCCAGCTTTGCCTAAACTAGCCAAAGAAACTCCTAATGCTTCACTATCAAGTGTTTCTAAATCAACCTCTTCTCCGATTTGTGTTCCTCTAAATATTGCGTTAAACAACTTATAATCTAGGTTATGATTTTTATCTTTTTTAACTTTAGCAAAGTCAACTTTTCTAATCAATCTAACACTTTCATCTTCATATTGCTTTATATCAATAAAGCCATTATCTGCCCAATAAATGAAACTGGCAGAATAAGATGAAGAAGTAAATAGGTTATGAATAAAATAATCTAAAGACAAAGGTGTAAACCCATCAGGGGCTGTAAACCTTGATCTCTCTATTACTTTATCATCACGGCCATATTTATTAAAAATTAAATAAGCAAAAACCAATAATATTAGGTTTACAATAACCAAAACAATAGCCATTATTTTACTTATTACTCTATAATCTCTAGCTCCAACAAAATAGCCATCTTCCATCTCACATCTTAAGGTTGCCCCTTCACTTATGCTTAAATTGGATAAACTACCACTTACTATTGTCTTATCCGCAGATAATTTCCACGAATCATCAACATTTGTACTATTTAATGTACCAACTGTTAAGAAAATCATATCTTCATTTATTGGTTTTGGAAAAATTACTTCAAAAGAAGCATTTTCAATGGGACATTCCCACATAGTACCAATTATATTAAAATAAAATTCATCAAAATCTTCGTATTTATCAGCCCCAATATCAAATTTATAAGCGATTGAATAAGATTGTTTACCACTTACAGTAACATCAGCGTCGCCAACTCTAATAGTTAATAAACCACCTGATTTTTCTATTTTGTAGTTTCCACCCTCAACATCAATATTACTTACTTTAACATTGTGATCTGGATAATTTTGATAGGGAATAACCCTATAAAACCCATGTCTTGGAGTATCAAACTCAAAAATATAATCTTCACTAACATTAAGCACATAATCTTCACTTACTTCTACTCGAATCTTATAATCAACAATTCTATAATTTGCATATAGAGAAACTATTGAAAAAATTACTAAAAGTAGAAAAGTTAAAATTCTTTTTTTATTTTTCATAAAAATCTCCACTAGAATTTTATATCTACTCTTTTTCTTTCAGTTTCTTCAATTTCTAAATAAGTACGCTTAGCTTGATGCATAATACCTGCAATAATTGAGGAAGGAAATACTTCTACTAAATTATTAAATTCTCTAATAACTGCATTATAATATTTACGAGCTTGAAGTATTTTTTCTTCTACTTCAGCTAATTGATTTTGCAACTTTACAAAACCTTCATTTGCTTTTAAATCAGGATAAGCTTCAGCTAATGCAAAAACACTTTTTAATGCACCTGAAAGAGATTTATTTGCATTTTCTTTTTCATCAACAGTATCTGCACCTATTGCTGAATTTCTTGCCGCAATTACAGCTGTCAAAGTCTCTTTTTCATGAGTAGCATAGCCTTTTACTATTTCAACAAGATTTGGAATCAAATCATACCTTTGCTTCAAATGGGCATCCAATTGAGCAAATGATGCTTCAACCCTATTTTTCATCTTAATTATTTTATTATAAATAGAAATATAAATAATAACTAATAAAACAACTATAGCTACAATTATCCAAAGAATCATACGAGCTCCTCCTAAAACTTAGGTAAATAAAAATTATTTAGTTTTCCAAAAATCAAAATGAGGCTCTCTTGCCTCTTCTTCTAATATTGGACCAATTACATTAACACTTCTTGTACCACTATTAAACACAGTTCTACAAGGTAAATTTAAAGAATTTTTATGCATTGGATCACAGAACTCATAAAGCCATTGTTCACTGAGTCCATAAACAACTGTACCAATGTTTGACCAATAAATAGCTCCTGCACACATAGGGCAGGGTTCTGAACTACATACGATAACACAATCTTTTAAAAACTCTTTATTGTATTTCTTTCTTGCCATCGAAACCAAATTTTTAAAAGCATGAGAGGTAACATCACTATCACTTTTTACAGTGTTTTCTGCTTTTAATAAAATTCTACCATTATTATCAACTAGAACAGCACCAAAAGGAAAGTTGTCATGTTCTCTTGCTTTCCAAGCTATTTTAATAGCTACTCTCATCATTTCATTAATATCAAAATCCATAAACTCCTCCTAATAATAAATCTCTTCAAGTACAATTAATTATACAATACCTAAAATAATCATACCACATATTTTGGAATTATGAGAAAATTTGTCTCTAATAAATTGTTTATTAATACAACTTTATTGCTTTAAGGAATGATTTTTTGGATAGTTAACGACTTGTTCAAAGAAAAGCTCTTCATTTATTATCTATTATTAACAAAGACAACTCTCTAGAATAGAAAATTATCTACTTTTAAATTTTATTTATAACTTTAGTATCAAACTTATGAGATATAATAACTGAGTTTTTTAATCAATCTTAGCTGTTGAATTTCTTATAGATAAAGATGTTGGAATTAATATTTTTTTGGGAAAGAAGAAATTATTTTCTAACTTTTCTTTCAATAAATTTATAGTGCTTATTGCTATATAATTCATATCAAGCTTCACAGACGATAATGCTGGCTTAAGATACTTTGAAGCTGGAATATCATTAAACCCTATTACAGAAATATCTTCTGGAATTTTTATTTCTTCTTGTTTTAACCTAGCGATTACTCCTGAAGCCATTGTATCATTAGCAACAAAAACAGCTGTTGGGCGTGGTTTATTATTAATTAAATCAACGGCTAATTCAAAGCCTTCTTCATAGGATAATCTTTCACCTTCAAAGATATACGAATCTAACTTACGATGTTTTATAAACTCTTGATAAGCTATTTTTCTTCTATCATCTATTGCGTAAGAGAATTTTAAACCAGTATCAGAGATTACCTTACCTCCAATATATGCAATTTTACTATGTCCCAAATTAGATAAATATCTCAAAGCTTGATAAGTTCCTAATTCTGAATTAATCATAACAGAGCTATATATATCAGCTCTTGGAGATGAATCAATAAAAACAATATTATTACAAATTTTAGAAATTTGGGTTACTGCATCTTCATCAAATCTACCAATAGCTATTATACCATCAGGCGTTGTATTTACTGAGGAGATATAATGTCCATCAACTTTTAACATTTTAAAGGAATTAATATTTTCTTTAGACAAAGCTTTTTCAACAGTAGTCATCAAATATAAATAATAAGGGTCTTCAATCAAAGACTTATTAACATACCAATCTACAATGGCAATATTTAATCTTGAGTTCTTTTTTGCTTTTTTTCTAGTTTTCAAAGGAATATATTCAAATTCATCTGCTACAGCTAAAACTCTTAATTTAGTATCATCTGATACAGATAAAGAAGTATCATTATTTAATATTCGCGATACCGTTGCTTGAGAAACATTTGCTGCTTCAGCGATTTCTTTTATTGTAGCCATTTTATCTTCCTAATTTGATATATTCAAAACTATATTATCACAATTAGTAAAAAAAGTC
>Ga0307992_1001195_pt1 | contig 15539 bp, 11 predicted proteins | sample EllFjometagen133_FD_203162 | JGI IMG/M metagenome (GOLD analysis project Ga0307992, IMG submission 203162) | Marine microbial communities from Ellis Fjord, Antarctic Ocean - #133 | ecosystem: Environmental > Aquatic > Marine > Unclassified | place: Southern Ocean | collected 2014-10-08
CTGATAGGCAGTGAGCTCGCGAATACCTTTGAAAATAAATTTATTTATGAGCAAATACCACAGAACTTGTAAAAAGGCAGAAAATATATGTAACCCTGTCACTAACCTAAAAAAAATAAACGGATGAAAAAGAACCTTATCCTTATTTTTCTCTTTTTTTCCTTATCCCCTTTAGTTTATAACCAGCCAAACGGTGAAGTAAGAATTTGGAAAGATACTCTTACCCTGCCCGCGTATCTTATTCATAAACCTGATATAAATCCAATGTTTTTCAGAAACCAGTCATACCAGGAAGCAAGCAGGGTTATTTACCCCTATCCACTTATGGATAACTTTTCCAATATAAAACAAGATAAAACTTATACAGCGCTTTACCTTGAAAACAGGTATATAAAATTATGTGTCCTGCCTGAAATTGGTGGAAAATTGTTCTATGCTACCGATAAAACAAATGATTATGAAATGTTTTACAGACAGCATGTTATTAAACCATCCAATATAGGTATGCTTGGAGCATGGATTTCAGGTGGTATCGAATGGTGTGTATTTCATCATCACAGGGCTTCAACATTCCTGCCGGTTGATTATACTCTATCAGAAAATAAGGATGGAAGTAAGACAATATGGATCGGGGAAATTGAGCCGCGACACCGCATGAAATGGACAATTGGTTTAACACTATATCCGGGAAAATCATTTATTGAAGTGAATGTGAAGATGTTTAACCGCACAGAGAATGTAAATTCATTTCTTTATTGGGCAAATGTAGCCACGCATGCGAACAAAGATTACCAGGTAATTTTTCCACCTTCGGTGAAATATGCAACCTTTCATGCAAAAAACAGTTTTTCTCACTGGCCGGTAACCCTGGAAAAATACCGTGGCAACGATTATTATAAGAAAAACATCGATGCATCCTGGTGGAAAAATCATCCTGATCCGGTTTCATTTTTCGCTTTTGATCTGAAAGATGGCTTCCTGGCAGGATATGATCATTGCAAAAATGCCGGAACTATTCATGTAGCTAATCCTTTTATTGCAACAGGCGCCAAATTGTGGGAATGGGGTCCCGGTGAGCGTGGTTCAATGTGGGATACCCAGGTTCTCACTGATAACGACGGTCCCTATGTGGAACTGATGACCGGAGCTTATTCCGATAACCAGCCCGATTATAGCTGGATTAAACCATATGAATTCAAACAGGTAAAGCAGTATTGGTACCCGCTTCGTGAAATAAATGGAGTAAAAAGCGCTAATCAGCAAGCTGCTGTTAACCTGTCATTAACTTCGCCTGATACTGTTTTTGTTGCTTTTAATACAACCAGCGAATATAACAAAGCAAAGGTGACACTTGTCGCAAAAAACAATCAACTGTTCACGGAAACTATAAATATTGCCCCGGAAAAACCTTTTATTAAATACATAAAGTTGCCGGGAAATATTAGTGAGGCAAATATTAAAGTGTCGTTATATACGGCTGAAAATGAAGAATTAATTTCATACAAACCTAATAATAAGGAATATAATCCTGATTTGCCTCCTGAAGTAAAACAGCCACTGTCACCGGGCAAAATTGAAACCAACGAAGAACTTTACCTGGCGGGTCTGCGAATAAAACAATTTTTTAATGCACGATTGAATGCACTCGATTATTTTCGTGAGGCATTGAGCAGAGATCCCAATGATACAAGGTGTAATATTCAAATGGGAATAGATTATAAAAAGAGGGCAATGTATGAAGAGGCAAAAAAACATTTCAGGACAGCCATTAACCGACTGACAAAGGATTATACAAGACCACGAAGTTGTGAGGCATTATATCATTTAGGTCTGGTGCTGCAAGCACAAGGTAAATATAATTCAGCTTATGATACACTTAGCAGGGCTACATGGGATTATGCCTTCTATGCTGCAGCTCATTATAACCTGGCACAAATAGCTTCCATCAGGAAAAATTATGTTGAAGCCCTGGAACATATAAATCAGTCATTAACAACTAATAGCAAGAACACTAAAGCTCTGAACTTGAAATCAGCTATTTTGAGAAAGCCTGGGAAATATGAAGCAGCTGGTAAGATAACAAAGGAAGCATTAGATATAGATGCTCTGGATCACTGGGCAAGAAACGAACGTTACCTGATAAAAAAGCATACATACCGGCAAAAAGAAGCAGATAAAGAACTGGCTGAATTAACCTCTGTAATGAGGAATTATCCTGATTATTATCTCGAACTGGCAATTGATTATATGAATTGTGGTTTTTTTGAAGAAGCTTCTGAGGTACTTGAAAGAGCTGTTGATTCAGATAATGAACAATTAAGAAACTATCCGTTAATCCACTATTATCTGGGTTACATCAACATGAAGCAAAACAAAAAGGACGACGCAGAAACATTCTTTTCTGAAGCCCGAAAATTATCAACTGATTATTGTTTTCCTTATCGTCCTGAGACCATAAAGGTATTGAATGAAGTTCTAAAAAGTGATTCATCCGATGCCAGGGCTTATTATTACCTGGGTAATATTCTGTATGATAAACAACCCGGAAAAGCTATAATTAACTGGGAAAAGGCAGTCGACTTGGAAAAATCACTGGCAATTGCACATCGCAACCTAGGGTGGGGATATTTTTATCATGAGAAAAATATCAACAAAGCAATCAATGCATATGAAACAGCTATAAATTATAACCCTGTCCAACCAAAATATTACTACGAACTGGATTTGTTGTACGAGAGAAATAATGCTTCTATTGAAAAAAGGCTATCTGTTTTAACTTCTCATCATAAACATGTAGCCGAAAGAGAAGATGCCCTGACACGGGAAATCCAGGTACTTGTATTGAATAAAAAGTATGAAAAAGCGATAGAATACCTGGAAAATAACTTTTTTCATATCCAGGAAGGTACCCGTGCTTTACATGATATCTATGTTGATGCACATCTGTTACGCGGAATTTCATTTCTGAATAAACAGAATTATATGAAGGTATTGGACAACTTTCTGAAAGCTGACATCTATCCTGAAAACCATCAGACAGGCAGGGATATTAATTATATACGCAATCCTCAAATTTTTTATTATACCGGACTGGCTTATGAAAAAACCGGTGATCTTCAAAATGCCCGGGAGTATTTTGAAAAAGTCATATCATCAGATAAAAGAGAATCTCAGTATATGTACTATCAGGCATTGGCGTACAAAAAATTGAATAATAATACCAGTGCTGATAAGTTATTTGAAGATCTTATAGGGCTGGGAGATAAGAGATTAGTTCAACTTGATGAGATTGATTTCTTTTCAAAATTTGGCGAAGGTGAATCAAAACAGAAACGGCAGGCATCTGCATATTTTATCAAAGGGCTGGGATATTTGGGAAAAGGTTCAAAAAAACAAGCCGGGGAATTATTCCAAAAAGTAATTCATCTGGATGCCGGACATATTTGGGCAAAGGAGTATTGTAAAGAAACTTTTTGATCGATTTTTAAATAATTTGAAGTTAAAGAAGTGTTTTGTAGTGTGAAGAGTCAAATTATAAATGATCACAACTTCCTCAAAACCTTTGAAATAAATCATTTTTATTACCTTTATAGCATCTGTATAACATCTGTTTGTAATTTTTACTGGAAGTAAAGATTAAAATATCGTGAGTAAAATTGATAAAATAGTAATCAATAGATACTTCATTAGCTTAATCTCAGCTATTTTTATTAGTACAGTAATACTTCTTATTTCAGATAAATATACGGCTTCACTTATCTCAAAGGAATATAATGCAGGTAATCTCGCTCGTTTTTATCATGATCTGGACCATGATAAAAAAAGTGAGAAAATAGAATTACACCACTATAGAGAAGGAAAAGCTTCAATTTTAGTTTATCAAAATGAGCGAATAATCATGCAACAGGATTTCAATGGGAATTTTAAAACTCATTTCGAGCCGGTAATCGATGATTTTGATAATGATGGAATTGACGAGATATTCTTATTTACACAGTTCAAAGATTCTCTTTTTTTAAGCTGTATTGATGCCATATCAAATAAAAATGAATTTAGCAAAATTCCGTTATGCAAATTATACACTCTTAATGAAACTTATGCCTATACAATATCACCAGCAGGAATGCATGATGTGAATGGTGATGGGGTAAAGGAATTTTTTTTCTCCATTAGGACAGGATATATAACCAGACCGAGAAATATGTTCGCATATTATCCTGCTGAGGACAGACTATATATTTCACCTGAGAGCTGTGCTCATATTATCGATCCTTTTATTTTTGATCTTGACGAAGATGGTATTCCTGAATTCTTTGGAAGAAATCAGGCTACAGGAAATTGCGGGTATGAACGGGAATATACAGATATGTACAGCTGGCTAATGGTGTTCACGCCGGAAATGGAATTTAAGTTCCCTCCTGTTATTGTTGGCAAATATCCTTCTAATACAGAATTTATTCCATATAATCATAATGATAAAAATTGCATCCTGGCATTTCACTGGTATGAGGGGACTGAAGATATTATTGATTATATTGCACTTTTTGATAGTAATGGTGATAAAATAACGAGTAGGGAGATACCTTCAGATAAGAATTGCAAAAGAGGTTTGCTTTTCGCCCCGGACAACAGTTATAATTCTATCTTTCTCTTTACACCCGCTGGAGTAATTTATAGTATCCGGGAGAATCTAGAATTTGAAATCAAAGCTAAAATCAGTGAAGTTACCCGATGTGGTACATTTCGGATCGATGTAGATGGTGATTTGGAAAAAGAGTACATTTTTACTTCAAAATCCAGACAGGAACTGATCATTTACAGAAGTAACTTTTCAAATCCTGTTTATTTGGATTTTTCAGAATTATTTGGAACTATAATTATCTCCATGATTGAGGATGAATCGGCTTCGCTGCGAATTTCAATTAGTACTGATATGTACAATTATATATACAGTTATAGTAAAACTATTGTATATAAATACTGGTATCTGCTAAGTATATTTATTTATTTATTTGCAATGTTAGCTATATTTCTATTTCATAAAATCCGCGAATTCAGAAATATTAAAATCTTACATACCAGGAAACAATTAGTTGAGTTACAGCTTAAATCTATACAAAACCAGATTGATCCTCATTTTACCTTTAACCTATTGCAATCATTTGGGAGCCTTATCACTGAAAATGATACTGAAAGAGCTAATTATCTATTTAACAAGTATGCCGGGATGTTAAAAACAACTGTACTTAACAGTGATAAAACGTTTGTTCCTTTACATGAGGAGCTTGATTTCCTCATAAGTTACCTGGATCTGGAAAAATTCAGACAGAGAGACCGGTTTTCATATAATATTAATATCTCAGATGAAATCGATACAAAGCTTCAGATTCCTAAAATGTTACTGCATACTTTTGTTGAAAATGCAATTAAGCATGGACTTAGACATCTTGAATCAAATGGGAAACTTGAGATTGATGCGATTCGGCAAAATGGCACTATTATCCTTAATATAACTGATAATGGAGTAGGACGGCAGAAAGCTTCTGAATACGGAACATTTTCAACAGGCAAAGGATTAGGAATAGTGGATCAGATCCTCGAACTCTATTATGTTCTATTCAAAATCAGGATTCAATACAAAATTATTGATATAATAAATAAGGGTAAACCCGGAGGCACCCGGATCAATATAACAATACCTGTATGAAAAATATTTCTACAGAAAAAAATATAAGATGCTTTATTATTGATGATGAGATTGAGGCCAGAAAAGTGCTTAATCGCCTTCTAATGATGATAACTAATATAGATGTGGTTGGCAGTGATGAAGCCTCTGACGAAGCAATTAAACTGGTTGCAAATTTGAAACCCGATATTGTTTTTATGGATGTCGAAATGCCACGAATTAATGGATTTGAACTAGTAAAGCAGATTCGTTCACTATATTGCTATCCAACTTTTATTTTTGTAACTGCATTTAATCAGTATGCCATCAAAGCTATTAAGAATGCAGCTTTTGATTTTTTACTAAAACCTGTTGATATTGAAGAATTAACCCGGACTATTGACAGATTTAGAGATAAATTTTCTGCCGGTAATAAAGCTTATAAAACCCTTCCCGGTTTTGGTTCTTTAAACAAAAGGGAAAAGGAAGTGCTTGAACTAATGCTGAATGGGTTTACAAGCAAAGAGATTGCAGAAAAACTTTTCATCAGCAAGAATACCGTAAATACCCACCGCCGGAATATACTTAATAAGTTAAACGCCACAAGTACTATTGAGTTATTCAAACTTTTGTAGATTTTTTCTTCCATAATACTCATTAATGAGTATCGAAATCATCCTAAGTAAGTATATGTAAATCGGGAGTGCAAATGTAAATTGCACTACTCTAACATATACATAGGGAAATGCATTAAGTGAACTTAAGTGAGAAAATAAGTAGGGGTTTTCGATAAAATGAAGTAGTCCTTCCTTTTAGCGGTTGCCCCTACATAACTTTAAAGCCATAATCATGAGAAATGGAGCACTTTGTTTGCTGATATTATCTATTTATAGCTTTGTAGTTGTTCAGGATTTTCCTAAAAAATCTAATTTAAGTATAATCTTCATGAGATGAAAAAATCACTTACATTAATGCTATTGTTAACAATGTTGACTAATAGTAGTTTTACTCAACAAAGAATAGAAACTTTATATCCTACGGATGATGCTTTTTGTTGTGACGAATCACTCAATTATAATTTTAATTTAGGTAATCTCTGGGTTGGAAAAGATTCTAATAATGGTGTTTTCGTATCCTTAATTAAATTTAATATTAGTTCAATACCTCTATATGCAACAATTGATGCTGCCGAGTTGCAATTATATGCCTCTAATGACTTCGTAGTTCAAACAGGAAGAATCTTAGAATTAGATCCATCGGTTTCATGGTCAGAAAAAACTGTAACGTATAATAATATGCCATATGGTATAACTGATAATATTTCAAAAGTGAATTTTAGTGTACATGAAGGAATGCATCATATAGACGTTAAGAAATTTGTTAATTATTGGCATGCTGGAAACACAAATAATGGTTTTCAAATATTTTTAGAAGACAATGATACTGGTCATTGGGCTCGATTTTTAGATAAAGAATATTCTGGGTCTTATTATGACCCTCAATTGATAGTAGTTTATACCCTGCCAGATTTTTAAATTTCTAATGAAAGTATAACACCAGGTACGGGATGTGTTGCCAGTAGTTTTAATGTAAATTGTAACCAAAATTATAAAGAAAGGAACGCAACAGTTGTATATCCAAGTGTGGGATATTATTTACCAAGTAATACAATATAGATGAAAACCTTTTGCTTGGTGATGATGGATCATCTTTGAGTTCTTCAGATTCAGACGATGCTGAGGGTAAAATTCTAACTATTCCAACGGGATGCCTGACATATTTGGGCTAGGGAGTTTTATAAAGTGATGAGGTGATGAGTTATTCAATAATAATCCTCACTTCATGAGGTCCTGATGCACTAATAATGTATCCCCCGTCCGCACTCTTTTCAAGACTAATATGATAATTTACATATTCGCCATTTTCATACACTTTTCTCCAGAGTTTCTCCCCGGAACTTAGAAATTTGGTCAGGATAATCTCATTAATTCCATTAACAGGTGTAGTTTTACCGGCAATCAAATAGTCCCCATTTGCTGTAACCTGGATATTCCTGCCCGGAAAAACCGTATTGAACAAGTTGTCATTTAAAGTTTTTTCAAATGTCTGGGAATAAGCAGTGTTAATAAATATCGATCCCAGGATAATAATTAATATCTTTTTCAAAACAAAAAATATTTTTTGAATTAAGTATAAAGAAAAAGATAATTAAATAAATAGCAAACTTATTTTCCGGGATTATTAAATTGTGACAATAAGTGTAAAGGAAAACAGAAAAAAAGGGCTTCTTTAAGCCTCTTTTTCTATTTTTGATTATGTATCAGGGTGCTGATAGCAACATACTCGCTTAGTGCAATTCCCCTTGAAGCATAAGTAAGCTTATAATAACTCTTTATGAGAGGGTCATTTCTAAAATCACCGGAACCAAATTCGAGTGACCAGATTTTATTAATAAAATCAAGATGGTCCTCAATTTGGCTCATCGTTACAGGATCTTCTACAAGTCCTTCCAACATTTCCTTATACTCCGTTGCAACCGTGGTAAACTCTCTGCCCTTACCACTATTATAAATAGCATTCCGGCCAGCGTTCCTGTTATCAATTTTCCTGATATCTTCAACCCGGGCGCCAGCCTGCTTTATATAAGAGAGCATTCCATCCTTCATCTCATCAAGCATGATTTGGAGGGATGCGGCCTGTATATTGATCTCAGTGACAGCTTCTTTTTTATCTACATATGTTGTATCATTTATATAACTCATAAACTGAGCAGTTCGTTCCTGAACGTTATCAACACGAAACTCATTTTTTATAGCCTCATCCCTGTATATATTAAGTTGGTTTTTAGACATATTCACATTATAGAGGAGCGAAACGATAGCAATTCCAATTAACAACATTACGATATATGGAAGTCTTAATTTGCTTTTTCCTGCTCTTTGAAATGCATTAACCACATAAAGTGGAATAAATCCAATTATCAGGATTACCAGACTGGCTTCAATAATATGACCGGCTCCGGGCCAGTGCTGGATTTTAAAAATGGCACCTGCTAACAGGAATGCCAGGGTCAGGAAACCCACAATGGCATAAAGAGGATTCTTCTTCTCAGCCTGTTCGCGGTAGTTAATCACAAAATAGAGAGGAAGGAATACAAAAATTACGAGTACAATCCCCGCAGTTATCAAAATCCCGGCTCCGGGCCAGTGCATCCGTTTAAAAAAAGCACCCAGAATAGCAATCAGGGCTGCTGTCAAGCCAAATAAATACGTGAAATTTTTCATAAGTTGAAAGTTTTTGTTAAGTAATAGTAATGTTTGGTGTTGAATCTCAGGCAATCGTTTGTCTCCTATAGTGCCAAGGACATGCTTATAGGATAATTCAAAATTCTCTCCGGCAACCATCTGCTCCTCAACCATACAGCACACATGGTCCAGTATATCATCTAAAAGCCGATCGAAGGTCAATCCGCGATTGACCAGGTCAGCCTTGATGCGATCCATGTTATTGTCAATAATGGCTGCAATCATTTCAAGCAGGAGTGGGTTTGAGTACGTAAGACATTGTATTAACAAAATCAAAGAATTCATCTACTTTCTGCTGAGACCACGATCTCCCAACCTCTGTAAGAGAATAATACTTACGAACACGTTTACCAATGTACTCCACATCAATCTTGATATGTCCTTCAGCTTCCAGCTTGTGCAAAACCGGATAGAGTGCACCAAATGTCAGTTTGATCTTACCTTCCGAGAGACCCTCCACCTTCCTGGTAATTTCATAACCGTACATCCGGCCATTATCGGACAATAATTTTAAAACAATCGTCCTTAAGGTACCTTTTAACAAATCATTTGCAATCATGGATGCAAATATATAAAATAGTTATATATAAACAAATTATATATAAGTATTTTATATATAATAAATCGTTTTAATAAAATTGATAATGTTAATTTGTCAAAGAACTGTTCTTTACTTAACTTCGCCATCAATTATTACATTCACATTCATATGCAGGATTTCCTAAATAAATCATATCCTTTTAATTATGACCTGAAACAAAATCTCAAGGTGATTCTTGGTATCAGTTTGGGTTTATTCCTGTTCATTCTGTTTTTCCAGCCTCTAGAATTAAATACCACTGACTTCAATAATATGCTTCTTATCATAGCAGGTTTCGGTGGTATCACATTCGTTTTCCTGGTATTAGCACTCATTATCGCTCCTTCAATTTTACCACGACTATTTAAATCGGGGAAATGGAATTTTAACCGTGAAATTATTTTAAACACCTGTATATGGGCATTGAATTCTGTAGCTTTTACATTCTATACACGTTATGTCGTACAAACCAACATCACGTTTCATTCCGTATTTATAATAGTATTATTATGTCTCTTACAGGTGATAATATTAATTATTGTAAACCGTTTTGAAATATTGAAGATAAAACTGCAGTATGCACTTAACCCGGAAAAGAAACCTGACATAATATCTGCTGAAGAAAACGAACCTGAAAAAATCGAATTTGTATCAGAAAACAAATCTGAAAGAATCATTATCCTGTTGAATGAAATAATTATGTTAAGATCTGCTGATAATTATGTCGAGATTTTTTGGAAAAAAGAGGGAGAGATAACAAAGAAACTTATCAGGCAGACTTTACAAAATACTGAATATCAATTAACAAATTATCCTCAAATTATCAGGTGTCATCGCACTTGTCTTTTCAACACAAATTGGGCATCAAAACTGAATATCTATCCACAGGGGTACAAATTGAAGCTTAAAGATATAGATGAAGAGATCCCTGTATCACGTCAGTATATACTTAAAGTTAAAGAAGCACTTCAGGGTAATTAAGAAGTCGAAAAGTCAAAAGTCGAAGAGTCGAAAAGTAATATGGAGAAAGCAAAAAGATTTGAAGATTTGTGGATTTGGCAAAAAGCACGTGAATTGGTGAAAGATATTTATAGAGATTTTCACTCCGGACCAGGTTCAAAAGATTATGGCTTTCGTGGACAAATTTAGGAAGCAGGAGTTTCTGTTATGAACAATATAGCAGAGGGATTTGAGCGCCGCACTGATCCTGAATTCGCACGATTTCTGGATATTGCTAAAGGTTCTTGCGGTGAGGTTCGAAGCATGTACTATACTGCAGAAGACCTCGGTTATATCGACTCTACAACTGCAGACACAAGACGTTCAGGAGCAAAACAGATATCAGCAGGCATTGCAACACTAACTAAACATCTTCGCAACCCAAATGCATAACTTTGACTCTTCGACTATTTAACTCTTCGACTCTTCGACCCTTTGACTCTTCGACCCTTTGACTCTTCGACCCTTTGACTCTTCGACTCTTCGACCCTTTGACTCTTCGACCCTTTGACTCTTCGACTCTTCGACCCTTTGACTCTTCGACTCTTCGACCCTTTGACTCTTCGACTCTTCGACCCTTTGACTCTTCGACTCTTAGACCCTTTGACTCTTTTCTGCGAATGCCATTTGCCCCATGTTAATGCCATTTACCCCTTATTCCGAATACTTCACCACTTTTCCCTTCATTTTATCCCTAAAATTTTATTTGATCGGACTTAGCCAATAATTTTGTATCAGATCATAATAAATACCTTGTGATGAACATATTATTAGTATATCCAAAATATCCTGATACATTCTGGAGTTTCAAGCATGCTTTGAAATTTGTTTCAAAAAAGGCAATGAATCCTCCTCTTGGTCTGATCACTGTAGCTTCATTACTACCTGGTGAATGGCAAAAGAAACTGATAGATATAAATGTCAGCAAATTAAAATCAAAACATATCCTATGGGCTGACTATGTTTTTATAAGTGCTATGTCAACACAACTCAAATCGGCCAATGAAATAATAGAAAAATGTAAAAAACTAAAAAGAAAAATTGTTGCTGGGGGCCCGTTATTTACTGAAGATCCTGAAAACTTTCCGAACGTTGATCATCTGGTTTTGAATGAAGCGGAAATCACTCTGCCTCAATTTGTAAATGACCTGAAAAATGGTTCTGCCCGGAAGCTTTACCAAACATCAGAGTTCCCTGAACTTACCGAAAGTCCTCTGCCCGATTATTCTTTACTCAATACATCAAAATATGCAACACTAGCCCTACAATACACCAGGGGTTGTCCCTTCAATTGTGAATTTTGTGATATAACAGCACTTTATGGACATAAAGTCAGAACAAAATCTACAACACAAATATTATCCGAACTTGAAAATCTTTACAATATCGGTTTCAGGGGAAATGTATTTTTTGTTGATGATAATTTTATTGGTAATAAAAAAGTTTTAAAGACCGACCTCCTACCCTCAATGATAAACTGGATGCGTACAAAGAACAATCCGTTTATTTTTATAACTGAGGCTTCAATCAATTTAGCAGACGATAACGAGTTAATGGAATTAATGACACAAGCAGGTTTTTCCAATGTATTTGTAGGTATTGAAACACCCGAGGAAGCCAGTCTTGCAGAGTGTAATAAAATTCAGAATATAAACCGCGATCTTATTCAGAGTGTCAAAAAGATCCAGGCAGCAGGCATTGAAGTTACTGCCGGGTTTATCGTTGGATTTGATAATGATTCTCCATCTGTGTTTCAAAGACAGATAGATTTTATACAACAAAGCGGGATTATCACAGCAATGGTAGGCTTGCTAAATGCCCCCAAAAAAACCCGACTTTACCGGAGATTAAAAAATGAAGGACGTATAATTTCAGAATGGTCAGGAAGCAATACCGATTATACTTTCAATTTTATTCCTAAAATGAATAAGAAAGATCTGATAAATGGTTACAAAAAAATAATAAATGGCATTTATTCATGTAAACCGTTTTATAACAGGGTTTTACATTTCCTGAAATATTACGAACCAAAAGTTAAAAATAAAACAAAAGTACCATTTACTGACTTTATTGCATTTCTTAAATCAATAGTAGTCCTTGGTATCTTTGATTATTCCAGAAAATACTATTGGCAAATATTTTTCTGGAGCCTTTTTAACAAACCGAAACTATTTCCACTGGCTATCAGGTACTCAATTTATGGATATCATTTCAGAAAGGTTTTTAGGAGTGGAATACTGGAACAACGGCACTATAGAACGATGGAATAAATCAATCTCTATTTACTCATTTAATCATTCAACAATGGAACCATTACAAATCGGAGATCTGAAAATTAAATTCCCAGTTATACAAGGAGGAATGGGTGTTGCAATATCACTTTCCGGACTAGCATCAGCTGTTGCTAATGAGGGAGGTGTTGGCGTTATCTCGGCAGTAGGTATAGGTATGACAGAACCCGGCTATGAAAAAAACTTTCGTGAGGCAAACAAATCTGCTTTAAGAAGAGAGATAAGAAAAGCGAAATCGTTAACTGACGGTGTTTTAGGAGTAAATATCATGTTAGCTGTAACAGATTATGAAGATATGCTTAGAATTTCACTGGAGGAAAAAATTGATATCGTATTTATTGGGGCCGGCTTATTCTTAAGAATTCCTTCTTCAATACCTGACTCACTATTAGAAAACAGTAAAACAAAACTCGTTCCCAAAGTATCATCTGCAAAAGCAGCGAGATTAATTTTCCAGCACTGGGCAAACAAATACAATCATGTACCTGATGCTGTAGTTGTAGAAGGTCCTCTCGCGGGAGGACACCTGGGATTCAGGAAAGATGATTTGGGAAATCAAAAATTCCATCTGCCAAACCTGATCTCAGAAACCGTATCAGAAATGGTGCCATTTGAACAAAGATTTGGTATAGAAATCCCGGTAATTGCTGCAGGGGGAATATACAACGGAGAAGATATGTATAAGATTATGCAATATGGAGCAAAAGCGGTAAAAATTGGCACCAGGTTTGTAACCACCTATGAATGTGATGCCTCAATGGAGTACAAGGAGAGTTATATAAAATCAAAAGAGGAAGATATAACAATTATTGATAGTCCTGTTGGTCTGCCCGGCAGGGTAATTATAAACGATTTTGTGAAAAAGATTCAAAACGGATACACCAAACCGGTAAAATGTCCATGGAAATGTCTTAAAACATGTAATTTCAAAGAAGTCAAGTATTGTATTGCCGAAGCCCTGTTCAATTCGGCAAAAGGCAATATGTCAGAAGGGTTCGCATTTGCAGGTTCCAATGCATACCTGGCAACTAAAATACAATCAGTAAAAGAGACAATAAATGACCTGATTCTTGAATATAAAATGAATAAATTTGAATTGGCAATTTAATAAAGTAAAAAAAAATACCTTTAAAGTTTTTCAGAATATTCTTTTTCTTTAAAAATATTGTATTCTGAAAAAGATGTAATAGCAGGTATTTCTTTTAACTTTGTTTTGTTTATATGATAAGAATATTGCCGGTTATCGTATTGTTTTTTTCACTTACAAGCAGTTACGCCCAAAAAAAAGTTACTGCTCACAGGATTAAAACCCCGATTCTAATAGATGGGATAATTGATACTTATAATTTCCCTGATAGCGCAACCTCATTTATTCAGCTTGAACCTCAAAAGGGAATGGCTGCTTCGCGTAAAACGGTCATTTATTTCGGATACGACAGTCTGAATATATATATTTTCTGGAAATGCTATCAACCTTCTGATGAAATTGTAGCTAAAAAACAGTCACGCGATCAATTCAGCAAAAGTGATGATCTGGTTCTGTTAATGCTTGATACCTATAATGACAATACCAGTTCATATGGTTTTGCAGTAAACCCACTTGGTTCCCAAGTCGATCTTAAATTTACAGATGATGGAAGAAACCTGGATTTAAACTGGGATACCGAATGGCAAAGTGCAGTTAAGATATTCTCATGGGGTTGGACAGTTGAAATAGCTATCCCGTTTAGAAGCATAAAATACCGAAAAAACCTTAATGAATGGGGTGTTAATTTTGGAAGGATCATACGGTCAAATTCAGAAACTTCATACTGGTCTGAAGAAATGAACGATGATTTCAGGGTTTCTCAAAGCGGGATATTGACTGGAATTGAAACACCCGGAGCAAGAAGAAATATTACCATATTTCCCTATTCCACATTAAGGTATGAAAACAGTGACTTTTCCGGTAAGCATAATGAGGTTATTCCGGATGTTGGTGGTGATGTTAAATTGCAATTATCATCCAATATATCAGCAAATGCAACTATCAATCCCGATTTTGCCACTGTTGAAGCAGATGAGGAACAAATTAATCTCTCAAAGTATGAATTGAACTATCCTGAAAAACGATTATTTTTCCAGGAAGGGAATGAAATGTACCGGACACGGATAAATACTTTCTATTCGCGCCGGATTGGCGATATTGATTATGGCGGCAAGGTTACCGGTAAAATCGGTGATTATGGTTTTAATGTTCTTGCAGCCCATAGTCCGGAAATTACTGATGAAGATCAACCCGGTGCATTCTTCACTGCTGCCAGGGTTAAAAAAGATATTCTTAAATCCTCCACTGTTGGATTAACATTAACCGATAAGTCATGGGAAGGCGGATATGCACGGTCCTTTAGTGCGGATTATACTATGAATCTTGGAAAAGCATGGAAACTAACCGGACAGCTTGTCGGTAGCTGGCCGGGGGACATAAAAACTCATAGTGCATGGTTTATGCGATTTGCCAACGAAAGTAACGTTTACCATTTTCACTTCCGCTATACAAATATTGGTGAAAATTTTATGGACAATATGAATCAAACAGGTTTTGTAAGGGATGACGACCGTAGAGAAATTGATAGTGACCTGGAATATACCTGGTGGATACAAAATAATATCTTTAAATACCTTGAGGTATTGTCAGTAAACAATCTTTTTTGGAGTCA
>Ga0307992_1001196_pt1 | contig 15536 bp, 13 predicted proteins | sample EllFjometagen133_FD_203162 | JGI IMG/M metagenome (GOLD analysis project Ga0307992, IMG submission 203162) | Marine microbial communities from Ellis Fjord, Antarctic Ocean - #133 | ecosystem: Environmental > Aquatic > Marine > Unclassified | place: Southern Ocean | collected 2014-10-08
TAGAAAAAATAAATAAAAAACTAGAAAAATTTCTGGTAAAGATTTATAAAAATCCTTATGCCAAAAATCTATTTTATTATATTTTTTAATTAAAAAAGTATAAACTCTTCTACTTAGAAAGAAAAATAAATAAATAAAAAGAAAAGTACCTATGATATACAGGCCTAATTTGGTAGTATCTTTTTTGTCTAAGTGATACCAGTTCCAGCAAAAAGAAACTATAAAACTACCCACGATTGGATAAATCGTAGGCAGTACTTTTCCAAAATATCTAAATAATTGATTAATCTTGTTCTTCATCTAGTTTATACCCTTTATTTTCACGAATAGCATTGTGTTCTTCTCTTAATTCAGTGCTATTTTTTTCTAAATATTTTTTTAATTCTTCTCTCAAATGGTCTTGCACCTTATCAATAGCTTTATACAAAGATGCTTCTTCTTTTTTGACAAACAAATCATTGCCCGGAACTTCTAATTTACATTCAGTAAAAAAGATATCCCCTTTATTATGGTGAGTTGATTCTAAACCTAAAGTAACACCGGCTCTAATTATGCCCCCAAAAAATTTATCTAAAGCATCAAACTTTTTTTCAACGTAACTGCTAATAGCATCTGTTAACTCTATATTTTTGGCCGTGACATTTATTTGCATAATATTAAATTAATTTATTACTTGAACCTCCTCCTCTAACTCTATTCTATATTTATTATACACCACCTCTTTTACCTTTTCAACAAGCTTCAGAACATCAGATTGAGTAGCATTGTTAAAATTCACTACAAAATTAGCATGCTCATCAGACACTTTGGCCCCGCCAACCTCTACACCCTTCATCCCAGCCTGATCTATGAGCCAGGCCACTCCGAGCTTACCAACTTGTACAAATTTTTCTGGCAATTGAGATTGCTCTCCAGTCCAGGCAGAAATAGGTAAATTTTTGAAAAAGCTACCCCCAGAAGGAAAAGCTGGAAAACGCCCAGTCCGATATGATAAATATTCTTGAACTTTTTGCACAACTTCTTGTTTTTTACCTTTTTTAAATTGAAAATAAGCGGATATTATAATATCATCATTATTTTTAAAAATACTTTCCCGATATGCATATTCACAATCTTTGACATCTAAATCAATAACTTCACCATCACGATAAACTGTAACTTTTTTTAAATTTTGAGAAGCATCTACACCCATAGCCCCAGCGTTGCCCCGGACTGCTCCCCCTACTGTACCCGGAACCCCAGCCGCCCATTCCAAACCTGTTAATTCATTTTTTATTGTTAGAGCCAAAAGTTGTGCCAAAGGTATGCCTGCCTCAACTTTTATAGCGTCTTCTTTTAACTCAAAATTAACAATGTTTATTCTAATAACCACTCCGTCAAATTCACTGTCAGAAAAAAGTAAATTACTCCCTCCACCCAAAACAAATCTGTTTACCCCCTCGCCATCTAAAAATTTTAACAAACCAATCAAATTTTCAATATTATCAACTATCACAAAATAGCGAGCCGGACCACCTATTTTAAAAGTAGTGTGTTTCGACATTGGTTCATTTAATTTTACTTTTCCGTATTTTTTTAATTCTTGATACATAAATGATTAGCTAATATTACTAAAACCATCATATCATATTATAAAATATTTTTCCAACAAAAACTTGACAAAACATCAAAAATGTATTACAATAATATGTTCGTAACAATACGAATAATCACTTGGGAGGAAAAAAATGAACAAACAAGATAAAAAAGACCTGGGGGTTAAAATTGCAAAGGAAAGGCATGCAAAAAAACTAACGCAGTTTAAGCTCTCAGAACTCACCGGAATAAGTTTCCGGACCATCCAACACATGGAGTACGGCAAATCTGGCCTGGGATTACCATTCCTTCTCAGATTGGATAAATATGTGCCAATCAAAAAGCATATAATGGGGTTATTTGAAAGTGATGTTGTTATTAATAGCGACAGCACCACAGAAGAAAAGAAACTCCAGCACCTTTTCAGGCTTTGGAAAAAGCTTTCCTTTCAAGAAAAGGTGATATTCTTTAATAGCATCACCAAATAACTCCCTCATCTTATTTCACCCCCACCTAAAATTCATAAAGGGTGGGGGCTTTTTTTGACTAAAACTCACTTTTTTGGTAAAATATCTCCGTTAATATGAGTATAAATTCAACCCAAAAAATAAACACGAAGCTTGGCAATAACAGGCTTTTTTATGTTTGTCGAGATATTGAGAGGACCCAAGGCGGTTTATTCTTAGATATCCCCAATTATTGCATAATTACCAATGACTCTCCCCTGTCTTTAGAACTTAAAAAAACGCACGGAGAACAAATACACATAATAAACAAGGGAGAAACTTTGGATACTTGGGAGCTTTTGAAAAAAACCGACCTAATCACTCCCGATGATTATGTGGTGGTTTTTAAAAACACCCCACAAATAGAGAGAACTTGTCTGACAAAAAAATGGACTCTACTAAACCCATCGGCTGATTTATCAAATAAAATAGAAGAAAAAATTTCTCAAATAGAATGGTTAGGAGAATTAAAAAAATATTTACCTGGATACGAAGCCAAGGAATGTAAAAACATAAATTGGGAAGAAGAAAAATTTATTCTACAATTTAATAGGTCTCACACTGGTTCAGGCACTGTTTTGATAAAAAATAAAGATCAGCTAGAAAAAATTAGAGAGAAATTTCCTAACCGTCCAGCTCGTATTGCCAGATACATCAAAGGACCTCTTTTTACTAATAACAATATCGTAGGCAAAGATAAAACTCTAATCGGAAATATTAGTTATCAAATTACTGGACTACGACCTTTTACCGACAAACAATTTGCAACCATTGGCAATGATTGGTTTTTCCCCCATAAATATTTGAACGAAGATCAAATTAAAAAATATAATAAGATTGTTTTAGATATAGGAAAAAAATTACAGGAGAGCGGTTGGAAAGGACTATATGGCGTTGATATTGTCGAAGACGAAGAAACCAAAGACCTGTTTTTATTAGAAATAAATGCCAGACAGCCAGCTAGCACTACTTTTGAGAGTGAACTGCAAGAGAATGTCATCCTGAGTGAAACGAAAGATCTAAAAAACACGTCAAAGATTCTTCGCTCCACTCAGAATGACAGATTAAATACTTTTGAAGCACATTTAATGAGTTTATTGGACCTAGACATTGTAGAAGAATTAACAAAAATTGAAAATGGTTCGCAAATAATTTTTAGAAATCAAATTAAAAAAATAAAAATTAAAAACACTGTAAATAAATTAAAAGAAAAAGATTTTTCTGTCATATTTTATAATAACGATAAACCTAATTCTGACCTTTTAAGAATACAATCAAAAAATAGTGTGATAAAAAATCACAACTTACTTAATGCTAACGGTGAAGATATAAAAAATATTATAAATTAATATGCTTTCAAAATCAACCTTAAAAATAATAGAAGACTATTTATCACTACCCTTTATACACGCAAAAGATATCTCTTGCCCATATTTTAACAACAAACAATCGGGCCAACGAGGACAAGCAAGGGCACTCATAGGCAAAGGAACTCCAAAAGAAATAGTTGAAGAAACAAAAATAATGGCCAAGAAAAAAAATATTGATTTAGAAAAATTAAACAGTGAAGAAACAAAACAATTTTTAGTAGACAATAACATCGGGATTGAATGCTCTGGTTTTGTCAGTAATGTCTTATCTAAACATTATAAGGACAACAACATAAACTTTTTTAAAAAAATACACATACCAACAAAAAATATTTGGCGTAAACTAATAACAAAAATACGTCCAGTTGAAAATATAAATGTTTTAACTTATTTTAATGAACGCAACAGTCATGAAATCAAAAAACTGGACGACATAAAATCTGGAGATTTAATAATTATGCTTAAAACAAAAAAATTAGAACGTAATCATATTATTTTGATAACTGATAAGAATAATGATAAAATTGAATATGCACACGCTACCCGCTCATCATCTGAAGGAAAATACAACCACGGGGTCAGACGTGGAGAAATAAAAATAATTGATCCAACTAAAAATATTTTAGACCAAATCTGGATAGAAAAAGAAAAAACAAATGAAGATAACGAAACTTACACAGAAGCCAAAACCGCTAAAACATTACAAATTAAAAGATTAAAATTTTAAAATATGAATTGTGATCCATTTTCAATAGAGCTATTACGCCAAGCCTTATTATTTGCTATTTTTTCTTGTATTGGCGCTTTTTTATGGGCCCCTATTTTAATAAAAATATTATATAAATATAAAATCACTCGTCGCAGTGAATTTGATTTGACTTTACGTTCTGGAGAAAGAGCAAAAAAAGTTGGTACCCCCATCATGGGAGGACTATTGGTAGTTATAACAGTTACTGTGGTTACTTTGATTTTTAACTGGCATCGTGAATATACCTACGTCCCAATGGGTGCGATGGCGGTTGCAGCTTTGCTTGGAGCAGCTGATGATCTATTAAATATTTTTGGAACAAAAAGAAGATTTAGAAAATTTCATCAAACTTTAAAATTAATAAAAATACACAAAAAATGGTACATGAGACTCTGGTATATATTAACCCTACCTTGGACAGTGTTTAGAAGACTGGTTGGAATGTTTGGATCTCACCCAGGAAAAGGAATACAGGTTCATGAAAAACTTATTTTTCAATTTTTTGCTGGAGCCATTGTTGCTTGGTGGATTTATTTTAAATTAGGCATTCATTGGCATAGCGTTTGGATACCTTTTGATGGCCAACCTTTTATTGGCTGGCTAATAATACCAGTTGTTATATTCTTTGTTATGTTTACTGCCAATGCTGTGAATATTGCAGATGGGTTAGATGGTTTAGCTGGAGGAACATTGATAAGCAGTTTTGTTGGTCTTTGTCTTATTAGTTGGGTCGAGGGAAGAACTGCTTCTACGCTACTAAACGCCACCATTATTGGAACTCTGATCGCTTATACTTATTTCAATATTAAACCGGCTCGTTTCCAGATGGGAGATGTAGGCAGTCTAGGGCTCGGTGCTCTCCTGGCCGTCAACGCTATTGTTATTAATAAAACCCTACTTATTCCTATTTTGGGTTTTATTTTTTATATAGAAGCTTTTTCAGTTATAATACAAGTACTCGCCAAAAGACTGTTAGGCCGAAGAATTTTCAAAATGGCTCCTTTGCACCACCACTTTGAAATTAGGGGTTGGAGTGAAGAAAAAATTGTTATGCGTTTTTGGATTATCCAAAGTTTTATGGTGATAGTTGCGATTTGGATGGCTCTTTATTAAAAAAATTAAACAAATGTACTTATCTTGGAACAAAAAAACAATCACTAATTTTTCTGATAAAAATATAAACTCTCTTTATAATGAGGGCTATGTTTTTACACGCGTTGGCAAAGGGGCTATGAACCAGACTAGAAGCGTTAGAATAAATTTGGATAATTTTGAACTAACTAGTGAAAACAAAAGGATACTACGCAAAACAGAAAATTTGAAACTAGAAACTTTTGAACTACCCTATTCTGATTATAGTTGGGAAATAGGAAAATTTGGTAAAGATTTTTATGAAACAAAATTTGGTAGTGGAGTTTTTACTGCTAATAAAATAAAAGAAAATTTAACTAACAAAGAAAAAAGTAATTTTAATACTCTTTTTACCTATAAAGAAGGAAGTACTACCGGCTACACTATTTGCTATGCCGACAAAGACATTCTGCACTACTCATACCCTTTTTACGATCTATCCTCCCCTATTTCTAATCTAGGAATCGGAATGATGACCAAAGCAATAGTTTGGGCAAAAGAAAATAATAAAAAATATATTTATCTTGGCAGTGCTACCGGTCCAAAAGCAAAGTACAAACTTCAATTTAAAGGATTAGAATGGTTTGACGGGGAAAACTGGAGAGAAGATTTGGAGGAATTAAAAAATATTTTGAAATAATATGGAAAAAGAAAAAATTCATTTTATAGGAATCTGCGGAGTCGCTATGAGCGCTCTCGCTTTGGCATTAAAAAAGGCTGGCCATGAAATAACTGGTAGCGACAAAGGTGTTTATCCTCCTATTTCTACATATTTAAAAAAAAGTGGTATCAACTATTATGTTGGCTGGCACCCAGAGTTAATGACTAAAAATGGTAATCCAGATTTAGTAGTAGTGGGCAATGTCGCCGGCTCTACCAACCCAGAGTGGCTTTATGTCCAAAACAACAACATTCCCTACAAATCATACCCAGAAATTATGGCAGATTTTTTTATCAAAAAAAATTCAATTGTTTGCGCCGGCACTTATGGAAAAACATCCACCACCACCCTGCTCGCTTGGATCTTAAAAAATGCGGACATGGATCCAAGTTATATGTTTGGAGGCTTATCACAAAACAATATTCCAGCTGCCAACATTGGTGATAGTGATTGGAGTGTAGTTGAAGGAGACGAATACAAATCTTCTCGCTGGGATAATGGTGCCAAGTTTTTTCATTACAAACCTACTCACCTACTTTTAACATCTGTAAAATGGGACCACGCCGATGTTTATCCAACTAAAAAAAATTATTTTGAAGCTTTTGAAAAATTAATAAAAACACTACCTGAAAATGCTTTAATGGTGGTGAGTGAAAATATTTCACCTGCTATTATAAACAAAGTGCAAAAAAAAGTTCACTGTCATTCCCGCGAAAGCGGGAATCCAGGAGCAAGTACCAGCCAACCTCTGGATCCCCGCTTTCGCGGGGATGACAACAATATTGATGGTCCAGAAACAATTATTTATGGGCAATCTGAAAATTGTGATTATCAATATGATGATATCAACCAAACAACCAAAGGTTTAAACTTTAATATTTCTTACGAAAACCAAATTTACAATATTAAAACAAAAGTTTTAGGAACATACATGGCTGAAAATATTTGCGGAGCATTTGCCATGGCTCACCAAATCGGAATTCAACCAGAGCTGATAGTTAAAAGCTTGGATCAATTCACTGGTATCAAAAGAAGATTAGAAAAAAGAGGGCAAGTAAAAACCAGGGCAATTGTTTATGACGACATCGCCCATTCTCCAGACAAAGTTAAAAGTATTTTAAAAACATTAAAAGAAGTTTATACAGGAAAACTCATCGCTATTTTTGAACCAAACACCGGTAATCGCAAACAAGAAGCTACACCTGCTTATCACAATGCTTTTGAGTTAGCTGATGAAGTTATTATACCTCGTTTAACTCTGTTAAAAGCAGACCCTAAAAACCCTTCTTTTGATGGCTTGGAATTAAAAAATATTATTTCGAAAACACACAATCAAACCAAATATATTGATGATGATGAAAAACTAATTGAACATTTGGAAAAAAATACCAAAAAAGAAGACACCGTCGTCTTCCTTGGTAGTCATGGGTTTAGAGGTATGATTGATGAACTAATTAACCACCCCCTACCCCCTCCTTCGTAAGGAGGGGAAAAATATTATTTACCCTCATCCACAATTTCAACCCCTAATTCGTCATTTTCAGCATTATTTATCATTAAAGTTATACCACACCAATTACACTCTACTACGTCCTCATTTTTTAAATTAGTGTAACTTGATAAGTCAACTTCATTTTTACATTCTGGACAAATTAGCTTCATATGTTTATAATAGTTAAAATCTAAGACAATAAAGATTATACCTAAAAAACAAGATTAAAGCAAGTAGTCAAATAATTATGTTAATTACCCCTCAATTTAAAGCCTTAAAGTTGGCCAAGGTAATTGGACTAGGCCAACCTTTATATATTAAAAGAGAAGACCAACACATACTTGGTTCTCACAAAGGCAGATCTATCCCTATTATGATAGAACACCACCAAAAACAAGGCTGGAATAATTTTTGTATTTCTTCATCTGGCAATGCAGCTTTGGCGACAATCTTGAATATTCAAGAACATAATAAAATACATCCACAACACCCACTATCATTATCAGTCTATATTGGTAAAAATATAGACAAGTGTAAACAGCAAATATTAAAAGAAAATATCAAGGATGGATTAATAACTCTAGAAAAAGTTGACAGCCCAAAACAAACTGCCTTTCAAATGGAAAAGGATGAAAAAGCAAAATTTTTAAGGCAATCAACTGATTCAACCGCTTTGGAAGGATATGAAAATTTGGCTGAGGAACTTTTGGAAATAAAAGATTTGTCAGCAATATTTATACCTACTTCGAGCGCTACGACTGCAGTTGGTTTATACAAAGGTTTTAAAAAAAATAACGCTAAAATACAAATACATATTGTTCAAACTGCAAAATGTTTTCCAATAGTCAAAAACATTGATCCGAGCACTAAAGAATTGCCAACAGCTGAAAAATCCCTAGCTGGGGCCATAGTTGATAAAATCGCTCATCGCAAAGATGAAATAAGCGAGATAGTTAAAGAAACAAATGGATATGGTTGGTTGGCACATGACAATGAAATAAAACAAATAATAAAATTAGTAAAAGAAACCACCAACCTAGACATATCACCCAACAGCGCTCTATCAGTTGTCGGGTTAGTAAAGGCCATGGGAAAAAATTGGAAATTCAAAGGGCCGGTAGTGTGTATTTTTACAGGAAGATAAAATAAATTAAAATTTAAAAACGTGCTTCTATACAGAAGCACGTTTTTAAATAGCTAACTTATATTCTACTAAAAACTAATATTTCATCTAACCCATCATAATCAACATCTAGAGCATTAAGGTACAAACTACTTCCAAAAAATCCAGTCTCTATTTTAAAATCTGATATCTTTTTTAAATTATAATCAAAAACGTACGCCTGAGTGCCGGACAAAAATACCATTTGTTCAATTTTTGAATTTATTACATACCCAACGGTTAAAGCAATATTTTTTCCTAACCAACCAAACGGATAAAAATCTTTTTTAAGAGTCCTAAAATTATAACCATAAACTAAAACACGCCCGCCATAGCCTCTACCACCAGCAGATAAAATAACTTCATTGTGAGCTCCGCCGTCAACATCACCTATCGCTACATTAAATCCACCAGTAAAATTTTTTCCCAAAGGATACAAACTGCTTTCTAAAACTTTGCCAAAATAAGTATACACTAAAACTTGCCCTGTTTCATCATTGGTTAAAATTATTTCATCTTTACCATCTTTTTCCAAATCCCCCACTGCTAAATTAATTTTTCCCTGAAATCCGCCACCAAAAGGATAGCCTTTGTGCCAGCGTCCGCCAGTATCATTATAAATTTCTAACTTATTACCAGATAATAATATTTTTTCTTCTTTTTTATCCCCATCAATATCACCTCTATAAATTTGTACACCAGCATCATAATCATTTTCAAAAACAAAAAATCCATTACGAGATCTTTTTCCATCTTCCTCATAAAATCTAACAAAATCACCATTACCAAACACTGCATTTGTTAAAGTTTCATAAGTCTTCATCATTATTGCCCCATCTTTAGAGTCGAGAGTTAAACGACTAACGATAGAACCATCGTTAAAAGTACTGTCTTGAAAACCAGATATTTTTTCATATTCACCACTCAAATCAACTCTTTGTAATTTTGAAGTAGTATTTACCACTGCTAAACCATTTTCGTATTCCCTCTTCCAAACATCCGATTTAAAATTATCATACCCGACCAAAGACATAGCGTCGCCAACCGGCGCACCCAAGTCAGTATCATACTCATCATACCACCAAAGCTGTTCGTGACTTTGATCACCCCAGTCAAAAGAATAGTAGCCGTCCAAAAGCAAAGTTGAAGCTAAGCCATATCTAAAATTTTGATAATCCTGATAACCCTTGTTCCCAGTATTATTATTTATTATATTTATATTTGGAGTCAAAACGTTAGTGGTATTTTGTTTATAAGCCCACATTACGTCTTCCCATTTTTGTTTAGAAAAATTTTCCATCATCAGACCATTGTAATCTCCACTATACTCAGTCGTAATACTATTCCCCACTATTATAAAATCATCGCCAGTTAATTTTTTTGTTTGTGAAAACAAATACCTCATTCCCTCTTGCCATTTTTTATCCAGATTATAATCTTGTCTCCTGTCTAAGTTCAAATCAATATCAAGACCAGTAAACCAAGTCATAGTACCCCAAGCATTATCATAAAAAACACCGTCCCAAAAACCGCTGTCCAAAATTTCATCTTTAACAAAATAGGCCAAATGATCAGACCATCTCTGTCCTTTGTAGAAAGGGCAATCTTTGGTTGGATTTAACATCTTTGTTCCTGGCCAAAAAGAAAAGGTCTTGCCATGGCTATTTTTTAAATACCAACTATCACTCAACCCTACAGCCAACTTACGACGCATTAAACTACCCGACAAGCTATTTTTTATCTCTTGTGAAGTTACATAAGCTAATATTTTTACACCTGGGTTTATTTCTCTTATTTTCTTCAACTGTCTTTGACTAGAAACTTGGAGCTCCATATCAAGTACGAGCACATCCCATTTGGCGAGTTCTACCGCTTCGTTATCAGTAATTTTCCATTTTAAATAATAATTTGCCAAACGAGGATAACTACCACCTTCTTTTGAATCAGTAAAGGCAAGTGGAACCAAAAATAAAAATAACAAAACTACACTTGCTAAAAACGAGATTAAATAAGTTTTTGTGGTTGTTATTTTCATAAAATTTTAACTACGTGCTTCCGGACGTGCTTCCGTCCGGAAGCACGTAAGTACGGGCGTAAGTACGAACGTAAGTACGTGGACTTTTATTTTTTATACAACTTCTCCAACTCCTTCATATTTTCTTTTATATCAAAATTTTCTAAAGCATACTCACGGGCAGTTAAACCAATCTCTTTTGCCCTGTCTTTATTTTCCCAAATATATTTTATTTTTTCTACAATCTCACCTGTATCTTCATAATTAAATACCAAGCCTGTTTCATTGTTTTGAATTAACTCTTCACCTGCTTGCCAACTAGCCAAGACCGGACGACCTGACGCCATTGTTTCCATCACAACTAAACTTCTACCTTCCCACAAAGAAGGTTGTAGAACCACGTCTATTTTATCAAATTCTTTAATCATACCTTGAACTACCCCTCGCCAAGCAATCCTGTCATTAATTTTTAATTTCTGAGCCAATTTTTTTAAGCTCTTTTCTAAGCTACCTGTCCCAAAAAATTGTAATTCCCAAGGGATGTCTATCTTAGACAAAGCATGTAATAAATATTTATGTCCTTTTTGTTTTTCCAAGCGCCCAACAGCAGCCAAGCGAAGCCTGTCAGCAGACAAAACATTTTTTGTATCTACACTCACCCATTTTTCTAATTTTATTCCATTTAAAATAATAACTTTTTTTTCTTCAGGTAAACCATAACCTTCGCAAGTATAATCTTTTACTTTTTGAGAAACGCATATAACTTTATCTGCTTTTTTTAAAATAATTTTCCATAACTTACGACGCCACCAACTGGTTTGGTTTTCTACATTGTGCTGACTGGATATCCAAGTTATGTTTTTATTTTTTCGCTTTATTAAATATCCAAAAAAATCACTACTCAAAAGATGAGTATGCAAAACATCTGGTTTTAAATTATTTACATATTTTTTAAATTCTTTCCAAATTCGCCATCTATTTTTATATTTTTTTAAAGATCCAACAAACACCCCGTCTGAAAATTCTTCTAAAAAAACTCTCAAATCTCCGTCTTCAACTACGCTTGCTACATATATTTCAAACTGTTTCTTGTTTATTAAATTCACATATTCAAAAACCAAACGTTCGGCTCCGCCCATACTAAAACGAGAAATAACTTGTAGAACTTTTATTTTTGACATATTTTACTTTAAAATTTCTTTATATAACTTTTCGTATTCTTGCACCTGCTTTTTGATTCCAAAATTTTCTAAAGCATACACTTTTCCTTGGGTAGCTATTTTTAAACATTCTTTTTTATTCTCAAAATACCAATTTATTTTTTCTACCAAATCATCCACATTAGAAGTCTGGAAAAATAAACCTGTTTTTTTATCTTGTATTATTTCTTTTAAACCTCCACACTCTGACGCTATCACTAAACGCCCCGAAGCCATACCTTCCATTGCTACTATTCCTAAACCCTCCCACAAAGAAGGCACAAGCAAAACATCTGACTCTTTTAAAACCTTCGCAACATCTTTGACTGCTGGTAAAAAATCTATTTTATTTTCCAAACCAAACTCTTTGCTTTTTAAAATTAATCCATCTTTTAATTCACCATTGCCAACTATTTTTAAATTCCAATTATCTTTTATTTTTGACAAAACTTCCAAAGCAACAGCGTGTCCTTTTTGAGGAACAAGACGACCCAAGATAACAAAGTTATTATTTTGAAAATCAGGCTCTGGTAAATTTTTAAATTTATCTATTTCTACTCCGCATGGTACAACAGTTATTTTATTTTTTATTTTATAAATACTTTTAACATAGTTTAATACTTCTTTAGAAACCGCAATATATCTATCGCTATAATTTTTCATTAATTTTCTAACAATTCTTTTGACATTACCTTCATCAAAATTAACATTATGCTCTGTGCTAACGACTGGGATGTTTAATTTTTTGGCAGCAATCCTACCCCAAAAATCTCCACCTAAATGAGTATGAACAATATCGGGTTTTAATTCTTTTAAATATTTTTTAATATCCCCTACCATCCCCAAACTTAACTTACCTTTTTTATTTAAAACTCTAATTTTAATATCTTTGTTTATCTGATCTGACAAAGGCTGTTCATCAAAAAATAAAATAATAGAATGCTGAAAATTCGAACTACTGTTATTTATCAGATTAACCAAAGTTCTCTCAGCTCCGCCAAAAGTTAACGTTGGAATTATGTGAACGATGTGTGTCATACGTTTTTTAAATTAACTCCAGCCAAAGCAAGTGACAACGGCAACCACATATTAGCAGAAAAATATGAAGTATTAAAAACTTGATATAAAATAACACCTCCGGCTAAGCTTAACATAAAAACAGCTATCTGTTTTGATTCACCTTTGGTTGTTTTTATATTACTCATTAAAACATAAAATACTGATCCTAAAAATAAAATATAAAATACAAATCCAACCGCACCTGTTTCTAATAAAATTTTATGTACAAAGCCATGGGCGTCAAGTGGTTCACCAAATTCGTGAACTAAAACCTTGGCGTCACTCGCTACATTCAGATACATTCCCGGTCCATAACCCAAAACTGGCTGACGAGCAAAATAAAACAAAGCCATATCAATATTCGCTACCCTGGCATCATTTGAACTGTCAACAATGTTTGAACTTAAAAAAGTAAACATATAACCCCCTACCATAACTAAACACAAAAGCGCTACTAAAAATAAATTCTTATATTTCAAAACAAAACTTTTAAAATTATCTGCATTAAAATAACTAATAATTAAAATTTCTAAAGTAAAACAAAGCCAAGCAGCGCGAGACAATGTTAGTAATCCAACCAAAAGTATTAAAACACTACCAGACAAATAAATCTTTTGCTTGTCTTTGTCAGCGTTAAAAAATAAATACAGAGCTATCGGAAAAGACGCTACCAAAACTTCGGCTAACAAGTTGTGATTATACCCAAAAAAAGCAATCCCAAACAAAGTGTACGGAGTTGCTCGAAGCCAGACATCTGTAACTCCTAGAAATAAAGAAGACAAACCCATGAGGCCGGCAAAAATACCCACTGCAAAAATAATATTTAAAACATTTTTAAAAACTTTTTTTTCTTTTACTAAATATAAAGTTGGTAATAAAAATACTAAAAAAGGAAAAACATAAAATCTAGCCCAATCTTTAAGGCTAGACATAAAATTAAAATCATAAGCCTGCAGGGCAGATACAAAAGACACAACTAAAAACAAAAGGTATATAACTAAAACTGGATATATTTTTTTAACATCTTTTAATTTGGCTTTTTTAATACCCAAAAATATGGCGATAATTAAAGCAAAAAATAAGAATGGAGCTATAAAATCAACCAAAGGAGCATTCAGAGTAGATAAATAAGGTATATCTTTTGACCAATAATATTTATCAAAATAAACATGCCAGCCTATAAAAAATCCTATACCAAATAAAGCGTATATTCCCACTACCAAAGATCGAACTAGAAAAATAAAAGCAATGAGGGCTAGTAAAACAATCGGCCAACTAAGACCCCTGACAAAAAAACCACTAAAAACTAAGGCAAAAAATAACGCTCCCCATAAATAAAACTTTGGGTTTTTCCAAATGGTAGTTTTAAATTTTGGTTTTAGGTAGTTGAAATTCATTGAATTTTATTTATTCTATTTTACCAAAAAAACGCCTAAAAAGCAAAAAAACGCCTAGAGAGAGTTTAGCCGTTTTTTTGCTATAAAGGGTTGTTATGACCCTTCGTCTGACTGCTTGTAAACAAACAATCAAGCGAAAGGGAAGGTACTAAGCAGATGCTCAGTACCTTCCGTGTATATTTATACCCGCAACGCGTGAGCGTTTTGGGTCATGGTTCTAATTTTTTTAATGAGAGTTAAGATTCTCTCGATTAGAGGTTGCAGACTACTGGACCACGGCGTTGAACGGCGCAGCATCAGTGGTATCAAGCACACCATCACCATCAGAGTCAGTTCCGGGGTCAAACCCGAAATCAAAGCCACCCTGATTATTGGTGACCGAACCAACGGGGTTCACCTGATATAGGTTAACTCCATCGTCATACACGTATGATACGTGTCCGACGACCACATGAACAGCGTCCATACGGTTGGCCCACCAAACAGGTGTACCGGCGGCGTTCTTGCCCTCGACCTGGACCTTGCAGTGAGTAATTACACTGCCAAGGGTCACACCAAAGGACAAACTACCCAGGGTAGGTGAGCCAGAAACATAGGCCACCCAAGGAAGCACTACTGCTCCAGCAGAGTCTTTACATTCTGCCATAAGAGCAATGCTAGTTACCTCGACGGGAATGGTCAATCCATCACGACTCCAAGATAAATCAAAAGATCCGTTCGTGGTGAGTGGTGGGCAATAACCATCGTGGTCGAGGTCTGGACAGTTACCGCAAGCGACTCCATCACAACCATACAGATCGCCGGTCGCGACACTCCACATCACGTCAAAAGCACATAAGCTTGTGACGGTATCGCAGTACTCAAGATTGGCGACGTTGCAATCGGTATCAGCAATGCAGGCAATATTGCCTGGGTTAATCGCGTAAGACGAGTAACCCCACTCCGTTGCCAGAGCGTCGCAATCCGTGTCAACGGTGCAGGCCAAAGCCTGGCAGTCGTTGGCAGGGTCGCAGTAAAGACCGTGAGTACAGACAGTGTTGTCCGGTGAGTTAACAACAATGTCATTAACTTCGTTGCAGGTGTCCACGGTGCAACTGATACCATCGTCGGTAACCGGTGCAGTGCCAGGTTGGCAGTCAAGAGTTGTATTACAGGTCTCTGCACCATTGCAGAAGGCAGCGTCGTCGCACAAGGTGTTGTCCGGTGAGTTAACAACAATGTC
>Ga0307992_1001198_pt1 | contig 15506 bp, 14 predicted proteins | sample EllFjometagen133_FD_203162 | JGI IMG/M metagenome (GOLD analysis project Ga0307992, IMG submission 203162) | Marine microbial communities from Ellis Fjord, Antarctic Ocean - #133 | ecosystem: Environmental > Aquatic > Marine > Unclassified | place: Southern Ocean | collected 2014-10-08
CTTAAAAGATTCCATTCCATTGTAATTTATTATCATTGCCGTTTATTGTATCACACCTCCACAATGATTTACAAAACCATTTTTTAATATATACTGTATATCTATGAAATTAGCCTTAATTAAGTTAGGGTTATTCGTTTAATTATTAACCAAAAATAGAAATTAATCCTTTTTAATAGATAATTACAAGATTTTAGGTAATTTGTTTAAAAAGACCATCTATTTTTAAACTTTATGACTCAAATTAAAGATGAAGTTTTAGAAGAAACAACAGAAGATAATCTAGAAATAGACAATTCAATAATGTCTGGTCTCCTAGAAAAAGTCAAAACACCACCTAATACAGGTGAAATGATAGAGGGTGAAATCGTCGCCATAGAGAAAAACGCTGTTTATGTTAACATTCCACCTTTTGGTGTGGGTGTAATTTTTGGTAAGGAATATCTAACAGTTAGAGATGTTCTTAAAAATATCAGTATTGGCGACAGCATTATTGCTAAGATAATCGATGGAGAAAATGAAAATGGCTACATTGAATTATCTCTTAAAGAAGCTCACCAAGCCATTGTTTGGGGAGAAGCTGAACAAGCAATGAAGAACAAAACTGTTATGGATCTAACTATCAAAGAAGCCAATAAAGGTGGTCTTATTATTGAATGGCAAAATGTTCAAGGTTTCCTACCTGCTTCTCAATTAAAGACAGAACATTATCCACGAGTTGTTGATGGAAACAAAGATAGAATCCTAGAAGAACTTAAAAAGATGATTGGTAAAAGTTTGCCTGTCGCTATCATCGGAGTACTTCCTAAAGAAAATAAACTTATTTTCTCAGAAAAAGACCCTAATCAAAAAGAAAAGGGTAAAATTGTAGCTGAATACAGTGTTGGTGATATTATTGAAGGAGAAGTTACCAGTGCTGTCGATTTTGGAATCTTCGTAAAAATTGAAGACGAATTAGAAGGACTTATTCACATTTCTGAAATAAGCTGGTCATTAGTCAAAAATCCAAAGGTTCTCTTTAAACCAGGAGATAAGATAAAAGTTAAGATAATTGAAATAGAAAATGGAAAAATTTCACTTTCTATTAAAGCTCTAACTGAAAACCCGTGGAACAAAGCAGCTGATAAATACAAAAAAGGTTCTGAAGTCAGCGGAGTTATTATCAAATTTAACAAACACGGAGCTTTGGCAAGCATCGAAGAAGGTGTTGCTGGTCTAGTTCATGTTTCAGAATTTGAAAATGAAGAAAAATTAAAAGAAACTTTAGAAATCGGTAAAAGTTATTTGTTTAAAATAAATATCTTTGAACCAGATTCACAAAAGATGACTTTATCCTTTGTTAAATAAAGTTAAAAAAATTAAAAAAAGCGTCTCCTTTCGGGAGACGCTTTTTTTAATTAAATTCATTCATAGCCTTCATCCTTCCTCCTACAATAATAGTTTCTAAAGCTTTCAAGATTTTAGGTTTTATTTTTTTCAAATTTTCCAAATCCTTTTTGCCAAAATCTGACATTAAATAATCTAAAATTTTCTGATCTCCTTTTAGCTTTCTTAATTTACCAGCGGGAGTAACTTGAGAAATACCTACTCTCACTCGGATAAATTCTTTTGTCTTAATGTTTTTAGCAATGGAATCTAAACCTTTATGTCCTCCGGTTCCTTTATTAAAAGAAATTTTGAAAGTCCCCATCGGTAAATCAAGATCATCATAAATTACTACCAGTTTCTCTGCATTCTTTTTACTAGTAATAAAAAACTTGGCACTTACCCCAGATTTATTCATAAAAGTCTCTGGTTCTAAAAGAATTATTTTAGATTTTTCTATCTCTCCTTCTGATATAAGTCCTTTACTTTTTTTGTTAATCTGCCACTCAGTACAATCATATTTTTTGCGAAAATATTCTAAAATAATCCGACCTAAATTATGTCGAGTGTTCTCGTATTCTTCTCCTGGATTACCTAAACCAACAATTACATAGTTCATACAACAAATTATAAGTGATATCACATAGATTGTAAAACCAAAAATTATTGACTTTTGCATAGCTAACAATCTATTTGAAATCTATAATTTAAAATTTAAAACAAAAAATAATATCTTCAGAGGTTGGAACTCCTAAGATTTGTCTTTTTTATTTCAAATTGTGTTGTAATTTTTGCTTTTTACCTTTGATTGTAATAAAATGTCTACAAGATGAGTGAAAGTAAAGAAAATTTTATTATAGAAACTCTTAAATTCTCCTTAGTTGCAATTTTAATAGTCTTACCATTTAGGATGTTTATCGCTCAACCATTTTTAGTCAGCGGTGCTTCCATGAGTCCTAATTTTGAAACCGGCAATTACCTAATCGTCGACCAACTTTCCTATAATTTTGAAGATCCACAAAGAGGTGAAATAATTATCTTCAGATATCCCAACGATCCTAAAAAGTTTTTTATTAAAAGAGTTATTGGTTTACCTACCGAAACAGTAAAAATTTCCAGTTCAAAAGTTTTTATAAAAAATACAGAAAACCCAAATGGTTTTGAATTAGATGAACCCTACTTACAAAATACTAGTAGCAAAGACACAGAAACAACCTTAAATGAAGATGAATATTATGTCATGGGAGATAATCGACCAGCTAGTTCTGACTCAAGAGTTTGGGGAGTCCTACCTAAAGACCTCATTGTTGGCAGAGCTTTCCTAAGATTATTCCCCTTTAATAAAATTGATTTTTTCCCAGCAAGTTTAAATAAATTTTAGAAAATAGTTTATTAATTTTTCAGCTTTTGAATTTATATGAAAACAAGTTTTTACAAATCTTTACTTGATATTATGAGCTTTTAACTAAATTTTATGCTTAAAAAAATCAACGGGGTAGACAAGATTGCAACACACTATGGTTTCAAAACAACAAAAATTCCTCCTGTTCATATAAACGGAATTCCTTCTTTCCGTCCTGAAGAAAAAATAACAATACTAAAATCATACTTATCTAAAAAACGAAAAGAAGAAGACAGTCTTGTTTCGATGGTTTATAATAATCGAGCTGTTTTAAAAAATAATAGAATCTCTAAAAAAAATACACCGAAACTAAATAATTTTAGCTTTGACATTATAGGAGTAGAAAACAGCATTGCTGAAGCCATAGTTATTCAAACAGCTGTCACGGCCTTAAAAGAAGAAGGTTTTAATGATGTTTCCGTAGACATCAATAGTGTCGGTGATAAAGAATCGTTCACTTTGTTTAAAGAAGAATTAACTAATTATTACAAAAATAACATTGACCAACTACACCCTAACTGTAGAGACTTTGAAAAAAAAGGAGATATTTTAAACTTGCTCACCTGCAACCACAAAGAATGTAAAAAACTTAGGGCCAGCGCTCCTAAATCAATTTACTTCTTATCCGAAAAAAGTCAAAAACATTTGAAAGAAGTTCTAGAACATCTCGAATCAACAAATATTACCTATCGTATTAATAATTCCCTTATTAGCCGCGATGATTTATTCTCAAAAATTATCTTCGAAATAAAAAGTAATGGTACCAACGAAAATCAAGAAGTTTTACTTGGAAAAGGCGGACGTTATGATGACTTAGCAGAAAAAATAACTAGAAAAAAGATTTCTTCAGCTGTAGGTATTTCTATTGAGATAAAGAAAGTAAAAACAAAAAAAGTACCAGCCTGCTGTTGTAATAAACCTAAGTTTTACTTTATCCAATTTGGTCCAAAAGCAAAATTAAGAAGTTTGTCAATTATAGAATTACTCCGTCAATCAAATTTAGTTATTCAACAGAGCCTCTATATAGATAGGTTAACCGAACAAATCGAAGTAGCTAAACACTCTCATATTCCCTATGCAATTATTATGGGACAAAAAGAAGCTGATGAAGATACTGTTATAATAAAAGACTTCAGGAAAGCTTGCCAAGAAACAATACCAACAGCTTGTCTTCTCCCTTATTTACAACAATTAAAATAAAAAGTTGAAAATATTGCTTTTTTTGGTGAAAAGTGATACTTTATGGCTATGATAAATGCAGAAGTAACCAAAAAAAATAACGAAAACGACATGAGTATTATTCGTCGTTTTACTAAAAAAATACGCAATGCTGGGATTCTTCCAAGGGTTCGTTCTATTAGATATAATAATAAACCTACTTCGAAATATATAAAAAAGAAAGAAACTTTAAAGAAAATCGAAAAGAGAGAAGAAATCAAGAAACTCATAAAACTAGGTAAGTTAGCAGAAAATAGATTAAGATAAAAAATAAAAAGAGATGAACCACGCAGGTTCATCTCTTTTTATTTTACCGTTTTTATGTTTTAATTGATGGATATGATGGACATAAAAAATACTACTAGAAAGAAAAACCCTCCGATAAAATTTAAATTAATAAAAGAATTTGTATTAGGCAAAAATTACGAGCTTAGCTTAGTTCTAATTGGCAATGACTTATCACGTAAATTAAATAAACAACACAAAAAAATTGATAAACCAACAAATATCTTAACTTTTCCTCTATCAAAAACCGTCGGGGAAATTTTCATAAATCTAACTCTCTCAAAAAAACAATCCCTTCGTTTTGAAAGAAAATATAACGATTTTGTAGGTTTTTTGTTTATCCACGGTTTACTCCATTTGAAAGGTTACGAACATAGTAGTAAAATGGAAGAGGAAGAAAAAAAAGTAAGAAATAAATTCAATCTTTAATTGCTTATATTTTTTAAGTATTTTAATTTTTTAAAAATTTCCATCCTAACGGATGATCCCCTGCAAAGGGATATTCTTTCTTTGTAGACTTTTAATTTTAAAAAATTTAAACTAATTTATCATTGTGACGAGAAAAATTATAACAGGAATAGATGTAGGTACATACCAAATAAAGGTGGTTATTACCGAGTTGGTTAAAAATAAAGATAAAGTTATTCCACGTATTATTGGGAGAGGTTTATCTCGTTCTAAAGGTCTCAGACATGGTTACATAATAAACAAGGGAGATGTTACTAATAGTATTATCCAAGCAGTTAAACAGGCTGAAAATAGTGCTAAAATAAAAGTAAAAAAAGCAATCATTTCAATTGGAGGCGAAAGCTTAGAAGGAATCAGAGTTAAAGGAACAACCATAATCACTCGAGCTGATTCTGAAATAACAAAATTAGACATTGATAATGCAATCAATAAGAGTAAAGAAAAAACACCACTCTTAAATAAAAAAATTATTCACACCGTTACTTTTGATTTTAAAATAGATAGCAGAGACGTTCTAGGTGACCCCATAGGAATGAAAGGTGAAAAACTAAAAGTAGAATCTCTCCTAATTGTTTGCTTAGAACAACACCATGACAATTTGATTCAAGCCATAGAAGATGCTCAAATTGAAGTAGAAGGTGACGTGGTAGCTTCTCCTATTGCTAGTAGTTGCATTACCCTCACTAAATCTCAAAGAATTGCTGGGTGTGTATTAGCTGATATAGGAGCCGAGACTATTTCTTTAGTAGTTTTCGAAAACAATCTTCCTATTTCATTAGAAGTTTTTCCAACCGGTTCAACAGATATCACCCACGATATAGCCTTAGGCTTTAAAGTCGAATTAGAAGAAGCAGAAAAAATCAAACATGGTGTTATGACATCAACAGTTTACTCTCGAAGAGAGTTAGACAATATTATTACCAAACGTCTTGAAAACATCTTTAAGTTAATAGAAAATCACCTAATTAAAATAAATAGAAATGAACTTCTTCCAGCCGGCATTATAATTTCAGGAGGTGGTTCTGGTATAACTACCATAAAAGATTTAGCTAAAGCTTATCTAAATTTACCAGTTAAAACTGCTAATTTATATTTTTTAAATTCTAGCCAAGATAAAATTCAAGATTCCACTTGGGCAATAGCTTGTGGCCTTTGTTTTGCTGGTTCAAACTTAATAGAAAAGCCTCTTTCCGCAATAGATATAGCAAAAAATGTTAAAAATAAGGCAAAAAAATGGGTCAAACAATTCTTTGTATAGTTTCACTTTTTCTGGTAGTATAGAAACTACAAGGTAATCATTTCCAGTCAAAAAACATTATCAATTCATCCTGTTAAATAACATTATTTTCCAAAAAAATAATATTAAAATTTAGCAGAAACTAACGACAAAAATTAAACAAATTACATTATTAATAAGAAATACCCAACAAAAAGAAAATTAAATTTTATTTAACAGATTAAACAAAAGAAATCAATATGCCAAAAATTAATACAGCCGTTGAGGCATTCGCTAGAATAAAAATAGTTGGAATTGGAGGAGCAGGTAAAAATGCTACCAACTACATGATTAAATCCAAAGTTCAAGGAGTTGAATTTGTTGTAATAAATACTGATGCTCAAGATCTACACCATTCTTTAGCAAAAAAGAAAATTCATATTGGTAAAAATTTAACTAATGGTCTAGGAGCTGGTATGGATCCTGATCTAGGAAAAAGAGCAGCTGAAGAAACTGCTGAAGAAATTCAAGATATTTTAAAAGGTTCTAATATGGTTTTCATAACAGCTGGATTTGGCGGCGGAACAGGTACAGGAGGTGCACCAATTGTTGCTAAAATTGCGAAAGACCTTGGCGTATTAACAGTAGCTATCGTGACAAAACCCTTCTCGTTTGAAGGAGCTAAAAGAAATGAGATAGCTAAAATCGGTTTAGAGAAACTTAAACAAGAAGTTGATGCTATTATTATCATTCCCAACGATCGTATTTTAAATGTTGCACCAGAAGGTACCACCATGGAAAATGCCTTCGCTATGAGTGACAAAATACTAAAAGAAGCCGTAGAAGGTATCTCAGACTTAATTACAATTCCAGGTAGAATCAACGTCGATTTTGCTGATATCTTGGCTGTTATGGGTAACGCTGGACCTGCTCTTATGGGAATGGGTAAATCAACCGGAGAAAAAAGAGCTGAAGAAGCAGCTAAAAGTGCAATCAATTCACCTCTTTTGGATATATCAATATCAGGAGCTAAAGGAGTACTTCTTTCAGTCGCTGGTGGAGATGATCTAACAATCAGTGAAATTCAAGACGCAGCTAAAATCGTGACAGAATCTATTGATCCTGATGCTAAAGTTATCTTTGGAACATCCAGAACAGATAAATTAAAAAAAGATGAAATCAAAGTAACAGTAATTGCTACCGGTTTTAAAGATCAAGAAAAAAATGGAGGAAGTTTTTTCCAGAAAACAATTAAAGAAGAATTAGAAGAACCCAAAAAAGAAACTAAAGGGGGTATCTTCGGAGGTTCAAATAGTAAAAAAGAAGAAAAGGAAAAAGAAGAAGATGAGAAAAAAGAAAATAAAAATAAAGAATTCAAACCAAAAGAAGCTGAAATAATAATTCCAGAAGATGACGAAGAAGATTCATGGGACGCTATCCCTTCTTTCTTAAAAAGAAATAAAAAATAAAATCTATTCTTTAATTACTCAATTTATTGGCTTTATAGAAAAAATGGCCACAAAGCTATCCTTATAGATACTTTAACGTATAGAACTTCTGTAGAAGGAATTTGGACCGCAGGATACTATACCCATGGACTATATCAACAAAACGGCATCGCTGTTGACGATGCTATTAAAGCCCTTGAAAATATCTATTCTTGGCTTAAAGACTAACTAAAGTTTAAATAGAACTAGCTTATTCATCTTCAGCTAGTTTTTCTTTTGGTTCCTCTTCTTCTAATTTTTTATCTTCCTTAATAACAGTTATTTCTGCAACCTTCTTTTTTGTATAGAAATTCATTAAGGAAAAAGTAATCATCCCTGCAAAAATAATTCCAGCAATATTCAAACCTAACAAAACAAGAGCATTAGTCATAATTGACCAACTCATCTCTGCCAAACCAATTCCAATAAAAGCGATAGGTGGAATTAAAGCTACAGCAATGGCCACTCCAGGTAAAGTTTCATTCAGCTTAGGTTTTACTAAAGCAAAAGTTGCAGCAAAACCAGCTACAACAGCTACGGCTACAGCTAATAACGAAGGATTAGGGCTTATGATAAAAGATTCTGATAGACTCTTCACACCAAAAATAAGAGTTGCTACAGCCGAAACAGCAACTCCAAGAATTAAAGACTTTAAAATTGTCTGGGAAGATCTTTGTATTAATTTAAAATCCGCCATGGTAATTCCCAAAGACAAACTTAAAACAGACGAAAGTAAGGGTGCAATTAACATACTTCCTATTATGACAGCAACACTTTCCAATAAAATACCGAAAACAGCCATCAAAATTGAGAGAGACATCATAAAAAAGAAATCTTGGCTCGGAGTACTTTGAGTAATTAAGTTCTTAACTGCGAAAGCTTTATCTTCTTCCTCAACACCATTAAATATAAATAATCTCATATAAATATATATTATACCCTATCATTAAAACCACGCAAATCAATCCTTGTGGGCGATACAGAATTCGAATCTGTGACCTCTTCAACGTCAATGAAGCGCTCTAACCAGCTGAGCTAATCGCCCCTCTCAATCATAATTATACATTAATAAACTTATCAATTCGATACGCGCTATCATCTCTCTATACAAACTATCAATTTAAAATATCTCAATCGATATTTTAAATTATCATTGCGGAGACGAGAGGATTCGAACCTCTGATGCAGTTTCCCACATGCCGCTTTTCGAAAGCGGTGCCTTCAACCTCTCAGCCACGTCTCCATTAACTCTTCTTGTTTTTCAAAAAATCTTGAAGAATATGTTCACTTTATAATACTACTACGGTTGAACAAGTTCATCCACTTCCGCTTCGCTCCAGATGAATACTCCCAAAGGTCGCATTCATCCTCTCAGCCACGTCTCCAATGTGGTATAGTAAATCTACCATTTTTTTGCTTTTTTGACAAAAATTGGTATAATTTCTGTGATTATATGGCCCTATCGTCTAATGGTTAGGACATCGGCTTTTCAAGCCGGCAATCCGGGTTCGATTCCCGGTAGGGTCACACAATAAATACTATGAAAATTCTTTCTATAGAAACAAGCTGTGATGAAACAGCCATCAGTATTTTAGAAGCTGATGGTAATTTTAATGATGCAAAATTTAAAATTTTAGCAAATAACCTAATTTCACAAATTGATATCCATAAAAAATACGGAGGTGTCTTCCCTGCTCTAGCTAAACGGGAACATTCAAAAAACCTTATTCCTATCTTAGCCAAATCACTGGATGAAGCATCACTTAGTACTTCAGCTACCAAACCTGACATTTGTACTTCTAAGATCCAAGTTAAACAAATTGAAAAAATTTTAGAACGAGAACCAGAATTACTAAAATTATTTTTAAAATATATTCCAACTATTGAAATACCAGAAATTGACGCTATTGCTGTTACTCAAGGCCCTGGTCTAGAACCAGCTTTATGGGTAGGAATCAACTTCGCTAAAGCTCTCTCTATAGTTTGGGAAAAACCACTTATACCAGTTAATCATATGGAAGGTCATATGATGGCTTCACTTATAAAGCCTGAATCAAAAGATAAAAATACAGAAATAAATAAAATTAATTTACCTGCTATTTCACTATTAATTTCCGGAGGTCACACAGAACTTATTTTAATAAAAGATTGGAAACAATATGAAAAAATTGGTCAAACCTTGGACGATGCTGTAGGTGAAGCTTTTGATAAAGCCGCTAGAATGATGGATTTACCCTACCCCGGTGGACCAGAAATATCCAAACTAGCCCAAACAGCCCGCCAAGAAAAATTAAACGCTTCAAACACTCAATTAAAATCTGAAGAGGTTGAACCTCTTCAGATTAATCTACCAAGACCAATGTTACACAGTAAGGATTTTAATTTTTCATTTTCTGGTTTAAAAACAGCTGTTTTATATCTAATTAAAAATCTAAAAAAAGAAAATAGCTGGGAAAAATTACCCCTAAAAATTAAACAACAAATTGCGCTAGAATTTGAAGAGGCTGTTATTGAGATTTTACTTAAGAAAACTAAAGCTGCTATTGATAAATATGACGTTAAAACATTAATCTTAGGAGGAGGAGTAATCGCCAACTCCCAGATTCGCCAGACCTTTCAAACTCTTGGAAAAGAAACTCCAAATTTAAAAGTATTAATACCTCAAATAGAATTTTCCACAGACAACGCTATTATGATCGGCATAGCAGGATATTTTGGATTTATTGCCTATCCGCCAGTGAAGAAGGAACAAAAAGAAAAAGGTCAACTACAAATCACAACTGACTTTTTGGAACTTTCAGCAGACGGAAATCTTGATCTTTAAACAGAAAAATTTTGGAAAAGGACTTATGTTTATGTTATTATGTCCAAATGAATGAAAAATTTCTAAAACCTTACAAACCTGAAGAGGTTGAGAAAAAAATCTATAAAATCTGGGAAGATAGTGGTTATTTTAATCCAGATAATCTGCCAGAAAGACACCAAGAACCTTACTCCATGGTGCTCCCTCCTCCCAACGTCACTGGTATATTGCACTTAGGACACGCTGACATGTTGACCATTGAGGATACAGCTATTCGCTTTCAAAGAATGCTAGGTAAGAAAACACTCTGGCTCCCAGGAACAGATCACGCAGCTATTGCTACCCAAACCAAAGTTGAGAAAATTCTAGCCAAAGAAAAAATTAGAAAGCACGATTTAGGAAGAGAAAAATTCTTAGAAAGAGTTAATGAATTCGCTATGGATTCACAAAAAACCATCATTTCCCAAACAAAAAGTATGGGTTCATCTTTAGATTGGTCACGACTAGCTTTTACCTTAGATGAAAAAAGAAATCTAGCGGTCAAAACTGCTTTTAAGAAGATGTATGAGGATGGATTGATTTATAGGAAAAATAAAGTTATTAACTGGGACCCTAAAGGTCAGACAGTTATTTCTGATGATGAAGTTATCCACCAAGACAGGCAAGCAACCTTCTACACTTTTAAATATTCAAAAGACTTCCCTATTTCCATTTCAACAACCAGACCAGAAACAAAAGTCGGTGATACTGCAGTAGCAGTTAATCCAAGCGATGATAGATATAAAGAATATGTTGGTCAAACTTTTGAAATTGATGATTTTTGTGGCGTTAAACTTTCCATAAAAATTATTGCTGACCGAGAAGTTGACCCTGAATTTGGAACAGGAGCTCTTGGAGTTACTCCAGCTCACTCAAAAATAGATGAAAAAATGGCCAATGAGAATAATATACCTTCCAAACAAGTCATCAACGAATATGCTCAAATGCAAGATGCCGGAAATGAACTTAATGGTAAAAAAGTAAAAGAAGCTAGAGAAATCATTGTTAATTGGTTAAAAGAAAAAGATCTACTAGAAGAAGAGAAAGAAATTGAACAAAACGTAGCCACAGCTGAGAGAACAGGAGCTGTTATAGAGCCTCTACCTAAATTACAGTGGTTCATTGATGTTAATAAAAAATTCAAACTCTCCCACTCTAAAATTAAAAATGTCAGTACAGAAGATGAAATTAGTTTTAAAGATTTAATGAAAAAAGTTATTGAAACAGGTGAAACTAAAATATTTCCTGATCATTTCAATAAAACCTATTACCACTGGATAGATAATCTTCAAGATTGGTGTATTTCAAGACAAATCTGGTATGGCCACCAAATTCCAATTTGGTATAAAAATAAAAATGAATCTAATGAAGAAATCTACGTTGGAATGGAAGCTCCTCAAGAAACAAATTGGGAACAAGATCCTGATACATTAGACACTTGGTTTTCTTCCGGTCTATGGACCTTTTCTACTCTAGGTTGGCCTGAGCAAACTGAAGATCTAAAACTTTATCATCCTACTGACTTGCTTGAAACAGGTCATGACATTTTATTTTTCTGGGTAGCTCGTATGATTTTAATGAGCACCTATTTAATAGGAGAAATTCCTTTTAAAACTGTCTACCTGCACGGTTTGATTCGAGATGAAAAAAACAATAAATTTTCAAAGTCGCTGGGGAACACTATTGATCCAATTGATATGATTGAAAAATACGGCACTGATGCTTTAAGAATGTCCCTCTTAGTAGCAGTTGCACCTGGTCAAGATGTTAAGTTTAGCGAGGACAAAGTCCGGGCCTATAAAAAGTTCGCCAACAAATTATGGAATATCACTCGTTTTATTTTAGATAATACAAAAGATTTAGGTGAGATAGATTTAGAAAGTAATGACTTAAAAAAATTAAGAGAAAATAATCCTGAAATTAGAAACCTTTCGGACCTAACAAAAGACATTACTGATGATATGGAAAATTATCGTTTTTATCTAGCCAGTGAAAAAATCTATCATTTTGTTTGGCATGAATTTGCTGATATAATAATAGAGAAAAGTAAATCCACTATTAAAGAAAAAAATACTCAATTACTCCTTATAGAAATATTTCAAACTGTTCTCAGAATTCTTCACCCGTTTATGCCTTTCATTACTGAAGAGATATGGTCAGAACTATCAATTAAAAATAAGCACTTATTAATAATCGAAAATTGGCCAACAACTAATTAACCTATGTCGGAAATATCAAACCAATCAATCCTATATGCCATCTTGGGAGGTCTAGTTCCTGCATTGGTTTGGCTTTGGTTTTGGTTAAGGGAAGATAAGACTCATCCCGAACCAAGAAAATACATATTTTTAGCCTTTATTTTTGGAATAATTTCAGCTATTCTAGTCTTACCCACAGAAGAATTCCTAGCTAAATTTCTACCTGTGGTAGGAATCATACCAGTAATAGTTTTTGCTTTTGCAGAAGAAATTTTTAAATACTCAGCAGCCTACTTTAGTTCCTTAAGAAAAAAATATATGGACGAACCCATTGATGCTATTATTTATATGATAGTCATCGCTCTTGGTTTTGCTGCTTTGGAAAACACCCTTTTCCTTATTCACTCAATAAAAACAACCGGAGGTGATATCACCCAAGCTATCTTAGTAGGTAATATGAGATTTGTTGGAGCCGCCCTTCTTCACACTATTTCCTCGGCAGTAATTGGTTTATTCATAGCTCTATCTTTTTACAAAAAAAATATTCTTAAAAAAAGTTATCTCTTAATTGGAATTACCCTCTCCGTGGTCTTGCATGCTTGTTTTAATTTTTTTATAATTAAGGTTAAGGGAGCTGAAATGTTTTTTATATTTATAATGATTTGGGTCGTTGCTATTTTACTTATATTCTTATTTGAAATGGTAAAACAAATCAAGAAAAAGAAAAAGATTAATAACTAAAATTTACCCCGTTAAATAATTTTATTTATAAGAATAAAATTAAGATTTGATGGAAATAAAATATAAGAATCATATTTAAAAAAATACAAATTATTAACTAACAAACCTTAATTAAATAAAATCTTATTTAACAGGGAAATAAACTTAAAAAACTAATATAATTAAGTTTAAATAAAAAATGAAATCTTTTTTTGACAGATTAACAGGGTCAGTAAATGTAGAAGACGAAGGTGAAGACTTCGATGAATTTAAGTTGGAAGTATCAGATGAAAATGATAAGAGCGAAGATTCTGATTGGGAAGAAGAGGAAGAAGAGGATGGTGAATTATCGGTAGATGTTTATGATGATGAGGATAAGATAATTCTAAAAACAATGGTAGCTGGAGTGAGACCTGAAGACTTAGATATCTCCATTACTAGAGATATGGTTACCATCAAAGGTTCTAGACAAGAAGAAAAAGAAGTAACTAGAGACAATTACTTTCATAAAGAATTATATTGGGGTTCTTTTTCCAGAACGATTATGTTACCAACTGAAGTTGATATAGAAAATTCAAAAGCAACTGAAAAACATGGACTACTAATATTAGATCTACCAAAAGTAGACAAAGAAAAGAAAGCTAGTCTAAAAGTAAAAAACTAATCTCTTATTAGTTTAAATATAGATAACGATTACTCTTGTGTTGTTCAAAATCAACACCATAATGCATTCCTCCACTTCTATCTGATAGATAGAATAGATAATTGGAATCAGTAGGAGTAACAGCCGCTAATAAAGACCAGAGACTTGGATTAGCAATGGGGCCAATTGGCAAACCTTTATTCCTATATGTATTATATGGAGAGTCAACATCCAAATCTTTTAAACTAACCTGATAAGTATTTTTACCTATGATATAAGGGAAAACAGCGTCCACCTGCAGAGGCATATCTATATCAATCCTTCTCCATAAAATACCAGCAATCATTCTTTTAGTTTCCAAAGTTCTTGCTTCTTTCTCTAAAAGAGAGGCCATTATTACAATTTCATTTAAATCTTTACCAAATTCAGTTATCTTTTCTGAGATTTTTTCTATCTTTTTATCAAAATTATTTTTCATCGTATTAACCACTGCCTGCGAACTAACACTTGGTAAGAAATAATAAGTATCAGGAAACATATACCCCTCTTCATTTTTAGCTATTTCTAAAAATTCCTCCGTATCAAACTTTGGAAATTTATTTTTCATAACATTAGCCATGTCATAAACGGTAGTTCCTTCAATAAAAGTTACTCTAGTCGGTTCAACACCATAATTGGCTGTAGTCGTCCTTGAAATAACACTCAAAACTGAACTTTTCTCTTCAAAAAAATAATCTCCAGCCATCACCCCCTTACCATTTGCAAGAATTTTATTTAAGTTAATAAAAACAAAAGGCGATTTAACCACTTTTTTTTCTTTAAGTTGACCGGCTATCTCCTCTAAAGTAGCGCCTTCTTCTATGGTAACAATGGCTCCTACTGGAAAATCACTAGGAGGTGAAAATAAAGAAAAATTAATAAACAGAGACGCTATTATAAAAAAAGTTATTAAATTAACTCTTGATCTTATCTTTGGAAACTTCCTCAATAAGAAGATTGAAGCAGACTGAAAGATGCTTATAATCTTTCTAAGAACATCTCTAAAAAAGTTTTTTATAAGGACCTTTGTATTCCTAAAATTATAATTTGATAAATTGAACATAAATTAAATCGGTAAGTTGGAAGGTGCTTCAGCTTTTTTAGACATTAAACGAGAAAATGTTGGTGTCTGAACAACTCCGCCAGGAAAATGATAAATCGTTGCTAGTTCTTCAGTATTTAAGACAAAAGGGTCATATACTTTTGAATACATCCTTCTCTTAAATGAATTAAAAAGGATCCTCTTCAAACGGTTAACCCTCATCCCTTTATAATCCTGCCATGGATAATCAAAACCTGTTCCCATGGAAAGACCAAATCGATTCAGATCCCAAGAGTTAAATTGTTTAAACGCCCCTAACAAACCCATAATATTAATAGCATCAAAATTTTTCGGTTCAGCTAAATAAAGTGTTCTAATGTTAGTATCGAAACTTAATTTAGAAATACTTCTTTCTATCGAAGACACAATATTCGCTTCTCCTTTGGTCATTATCCTATAACCTTTAGCTGGATCTTTTTCATCTACTAAAACATTTTGAACTAACTTCTTAATTTCAGCTTGACCTTGATCTCTCCAATCATCTCTTTTATAAAAATCCATTTTCTTCAGTTTATCTTTCC
>Ga0307992_1001200_pt1 | contig 15498 bp, 4 predicted proteins | sample EllFjometagen133_FD_203162 | JGI IMG/M metagenome (GOLD analysis project Ga0307992, IMG submission 203162) | Marine microbial communities from Ellis Fjord, Antarctic Ocean - #133 | ecosystem: Environmental > Aquatic > Marine > Unclassified | place: Southern Ocean | collected 2014-10-08
TTGAAGACGACTCACATAATATACCTCCGCCTCTATTGTTTGGATAATCACGGAAGGCATATCCGTTTGTAATCGTGAATCCAGTTAATACAGTGGTTGTGTCTTCACCACTATTAAACGTCACTACACTACCACTGCTATCTCCATCAATTGTAGTATACTCTGCACCTAGCTCACCAAATACTTTAATGGCTCTACCGCGAAAATTGATATTCTCCACATAAGTTCCAGCAGCTACGGAAACAGAATCACCTAAAGTTGTGGCAAAGTTTATCCCCGCCTGAATGGATTTAAAGGGGGCAGCAACTGAACCAGTGGCGATCGTGTCGTTCCCCTCGCTGTTCACGTACCAATTAGGACCGGAGTAAGTATTTAAGTAAGGATATGCGCCCATATCGGCGCATGTGCCATCGGAATCGGTGGAATCTGGATGACCTGCGTTGATGCATAGGGATGAGGCTCTTAGGGTGTAATTACCAATATCTGGATTAACAAAGTGTGGCTCGAATGATATATTTCCTGTTCCAGACCATAGTGTATCTTGAATATTACAATAGGTGATTGTTGGATTATCTTCCAGTCCGACAAGTAGCTGTTGATTACTATTTCCATAGATGATTGTATTTGTTATAAGTGGTTGCTGGTCATTATGACCCAGCGATATTCCAGCACCACCATTACCTGTAACAGTACAATTCACTAATTCAGAAACGACTCCACCGTGAGAACCATAATATTCAATACCTGTCAATGAATTATTGGATACTTGACAGTTCGACATTTCTACAGGTGAATCCCATAGAAAGACTCCTTCGCCTTGGTTATTCTGAATGATGCTTCGATCAATTATTGTATTGCTTGAGATTAAGAAAATTCCTCCTCCTCCAAAACCAGTTGAGGAATTTCCAGAGATGATAAGATTTGACATTGTAGGATTGGCATAATCACAATAAATACCACCACCTTGTTCAGCCAATCCATTCTGGATGGTAAAACCCGAAAGCTGGGTTGAGATATTTTCAAGTGAGTTGAAGGTGACCACGCTTCCACTACCGTCTCCATCAATAATTGTATTCTCAGCACCCTGCTCACCAAAAACTTTAATGGCTCTTCCTCGGAAATTGATATTCTCCACATAGGTTCCTGGTGCAACGGAAACAGAATCACCTGCTGTAGTAGCGAAGTTGACCCCAGCCTGAATCGAGGCGAATGGGTCAGAGGCAGAGCCGATTGCAGCCGAGTCATTCCCCTCAGTACTCACATACCAATCGGGGCCAGAGTATGTATTCAAATATGGATAAGCCCCCATATCACTGATAGTACCATCTTCATCTAAAGTAGTGGGATCACCAGCATTGATGCAGAAGGATGAAGCCAAAAGATTGTAGTCACCGCTTGTTGCATCGACAAAGCGGGAATCCACGTCAATGTTACCAACACCCCAATTCACTGTGGCATTGTTGTTAGTAACAATACCCTCCTGTCCACCCTGAATATTCGAGTAGGATACTGTAAGAACACTTGGGGCAGACACGTCACGGAAATAAATTTGTTCCGGCGTATTTCCCCGAACGATGCAATTGATAAGCACAGTATTCCCATCGTAATTAGAATAAATTCCACCACCATGACTAGTGACATTGTCTGTAATAGTAACATTGATTAGAGTCATTGTAGAATGTAAAGATTTAATCCCAGCACCCATATCTGTCGATGAATTTCCATTAATGACTGTATTAGATATAATAACATTACTACCGTTTAAACAGAAAAGTCCTCCACCATCCCAATTCGCACTGTTTCCAGTTAATATGACATCGATTATTTCAGAAAACGATCGAGAGCAAAGCATTCCCCCTCCATGAACAGCATAATTTCCAATTATCCTTAAGTTTTTTAGAGTAGGACTTGAATGATAGGAATAAATACCACCGCCTTGGTATGCCGACCCATTTTGAAGCGTGACTCCACAAAGGACAGCATCTGCCGTCTCTCCATTATTAAAGATTACTACACTTGTATCCTGATTTCCATCAATAATCGTAGATGATATATATGAGGTGTCCAGGGTAGTCAAGAACAGCGACCCCAAAACAATATTCTTGCCATTAAAATTGATATTCTCAACATAGGTGCCAGTTCTTACCAGGATGGTGTCAGCATCTTCAACAACATTAATACTGTGTTGAATGGTTCGGAATGGCTGGTTATAACTACCGTTGTTGATATAATCCAATCCACTATCGGCGGAGACATAATAAACTGGACCTGTATAGGGCTCAAAAGGAGTAACTCGGTCTATAATTGTCAGATTCGCTTCAGAGAATATACCGGTTCCAAAAGCCCCATCACCTGATACATAATCTGGAACAATATCCAGCACATGGTCTTCTAAACTGTCATCAGTGAGATGATATTTAAATTGAATCAAGTGGCCATCTGTATAGCCTGCCAGCCCCTGATCAGGTAGTGCTTTCCAGGCGGCGATACTCAGTGAATCCGACCCATGATAAACACCTAGTCCAACACACTGTAAGCCATCAAATACACCAATCTCATCCCCTTCATCCAAACCGTATCCGGTTGAATCTATAATGTTGGATACAACAATCTGGTACTGTTCCCCAGTGGGTGAAACCGGTTGAAAATATGGGTCATATCCAAAAGCCTGAATGGAAACCTGGATGGAGGGAGTGTTGGAAGCATTGGAAATGATGTCAATTTCCGCCGTGAACCAACCAGTAGCATTGGGAACATAAGTCACATCCAGAGCTATTGATGAATTTTCAGGGATTGAAATGGGTGTACCTGGAACCTGGAAGGCTCCATTAGCCGAGTTGATCCCGGTGATTACCAGCGTATCGTTACCTGTATTGAATACTTGAATGGAGACAGAGCCCGTATCACCCAGCACAACATCCCCCAAATTGATATCAGTGATAGGAACATTGATGATAGGTTGACCAGCCAAGACCCCGGCACCAGATAAATGAATGATCTGGGTCTGATTGTCAGGATCATTGGAATACAAACTGAGCTCACCCTGGTGCCATCCTGCAAAAGGCGGTGACCAGTGAATCATCACTTCAAGCGAATCACCAGATCGAACCCTGCTTATATCATTGGAAGTCATAAAAGCACTATTATTTATATTCCAACCATTAAATATGAGATCTGTTGCACCCGTATTGTAAAACCACAGCTGAAGTGAGTTCGTCACTCCTACTTCTGTCAGTGGAAATTCCAGAGCTTCATGGGAAACGGTTAAATGTGGTTCTAGATGTGAATCCAACTCCAGAGAAGCCACACTATACGACCCGGTTCCAAAGGTACCATCCCCCACACTAAAATTTATCGCAGCATCAATAACGGTGACACTATCATAAGCAGTGGTGTGAACTTTGATAGAAATGCTGTCACCTCGAGTAAATCCTGCCAGACCATTTCCAGGATTAGCTTCCCAAGCAGTAACCTGTAAGGGATAAGAGCCAAGATAAACAGCAGAGCCTACACAGAGATTGTCATCAAATATGCCCAACTGAGAACCGTATTCCAGGCTGTGGTCATCAATATTGACTTGATTGACTAATATTGTGTAGGGTAAACCAGTCTCTGGGACTGGTGAAAAATTGTCATCATAACCATAACCTGAGACGTTAATGGAGTAAGGACTCGAATAGTCAGAATCATTGTGCAGAATAAGGACGCTCCCAGAAATGGATCCTGCACTTGGTGTGAACTGCACTTCAATAAGCTGTTCTTCACCTGGTTGTAAGGAAAAGCTAGAGTACTGTGCTGAAATATCAGTGTGGTTCGTGGAGACAGAAAAAATGTTCAGCACGGCTGATCCCTGGTTTCGGATAATGAAATTCTGCATCTCAGAATTACCCACAGGAACTGCTCCAAAAACCAGTGAGGATGGAGTCACAACCAATTCTGGTACTAGATCCGCCAGACCCTGGCCACTTAACTCAACCTCAGCCTGAGTTTCGTAAGGATCATTGCTGTAAATCCATAAACTCCCGCTATAATCCGTTGGGCTGCTTGGTGAAAATGTTACCCAGACCTCTTGACTATCGCTGGGGCTCACATTGAATGTACCTGTGGAAATAGAGTAACCGCTGGGTACAGAGATATTACTAACATTCAGAGTAACACTTCCCAGATTCTTCACTTTAAATGAGCTAACAGCTGTTTCTCCGAGATCCAGGCTACCATAGGACAGGAGTGTTGGATCAACCACAATATCTGGCACGTTTTCGATAGTTCCAGTAACGGATGCTACAGAATACGATCCAAAGCCAAAACCACCATCTCCTATACTATAATTCACAACTGCTGGCAGTACATTGGTAGTTGCATATTCTATAATTGCCAATTGAATTGTTATTGGGTTTCCTGCCGTAAAACCTTGTAGATCATAGCTCGGGTCACCCTCCCAGGCTACAATATCCAGAGCCTGGTTGGAATTTATCCCTATGGTACCCGACCCTACACACAACTCTCCATCAAAAATCCCAATCTCAACCTGGGAAGCATTATAGGTGCCAGTGACCGTATTTGAATTGATGATAATATGGTAGGGCAAGCCCGTTGGCTCCACGGGAACAAAATTATTCTGACCAAGGATAAGACCTGGCAACCCCAGGAGGAGTGAAACAAGGATTTTATGTCTGAAAGTAGTCAACATGTTTATTTCAATAAAGTGATTGGCTCCACCATCTGTTGTGATCCACTCTTTAATACTATCAGGTATATTCCGGAAGGCACTTCCTCGCCATTCAGGTCCATACCGGTCCAGCGCATTTGCTCTGAACCATGGACCTCTCGTGACCATATTTGATGACCCCCAAGCGAATTGATTGAGAGTTTTCCGCTCGATCGATCTGAAAGAGTAATCGGAATAATGACTTCAGCATTAAATGGATTGGGATAGGCTTTCATTCCAAACGATTCAGGTTTTATATCCTTATTTTTCGGATTGATTCCCACAATCGAATTATTCAATGACAGAACAGCATAGGGTCCAGATCCAAAAGTCCCATCACCCTGTTCATATTCAGGGGATGCCACAAATTCCTGCCAACTGCCATCATACAGAGTCCAAACCCTGAACCCCATCTCAGCTCCATTGGTAAAGCCTGGTAATTCTTGATTCTGATTTGCTCGCCAGGCTGAGAGCTGAAAATTGTAATTCCCGTCAAAAACCCCCACTCCAACACACAGGCTGTCATCATATATGGCAATCTCCGCCTCTGGAACAATACCGGAGCCCTGGACCTCAACATTGGTAATAATGATGATGTAGGGCACACCTGTGGGCTCCACAGGTGTGAAATGGGGCTGTGCAACTGCAATCGAGCTGTACAGCAGGAGCAGGAGGTAATGATAATTAGACATATCGCTCCCCTACCTGATCAGGACCATCTTCCTTACGGCAGTAAATTGATCTCCGGCTATGATCCGATAAATGTATAAGCCAGAAGCTGCAAGCATTTGATCATTTTTCAAACCTGACCAGATAAGCTCATAATATCCTGGTATTTGCTGACCAAGATTCTCTGACCAGACCTCACGACCCCGCACATCATAGATCACCAGGCGGACGTCCGTGGCTGATTCGAGACCGTAACTGATTGTAGTCTGCGGATTGAAGGGGTTTGGATAATTCTGACCTAAATAGAAACTTTCTGGGATGATTCCCGGTTCTGCACTCAAACGCTCCAAAGCGTAGCCAGCATCACCGAAAGATGCACCAGTTCCTGCTATTTCTATCTCACGGGTGTATTCTTCGATATATACTCGATATGATATCTCGTTTCCATTCTCAAAACCAGCCAAACCATAATCATCACTGCCGCCCCAGGTAGTAATGACCACCGGGAAAGTATCGAAAGTGGATACACCCACACATTCGGACCCATCATAGACGGCCAACTCCCCATGGATCTCCACCGATCGACCATCCAGGGTCAATTCAGAGACAATGACCGTGTAAGGTAGACCAGTAGCTGGAACAGATTGGAAATATTGAGGTTGAGTTGCATCATTTATGGGTGAATCCATTCCTGCCTTCGCCAATAATACGGTGGATGCTTCTGGATAAATCAGCGTAATATTCTCGGTTTCATTGCTGAAAACTTGGTAACCCTTCCCTGGCAACATATTGCCAATCGTATTGACAGAAAGTCCCGGTATGTATACCCCACCCGCATCATCCTGTACGATCTCGATACTAGCTGTTATTGATGCAAACGCATCAGCTATAGGCATAGCTGAATCGTTAAGATAAGCGATGGAGTTGAATCGGTTGGGCTGGATGGTAATTGGATAATCAGCTGGGTTTATAGGTAACCCTGAGACTTGCATCTCTGGATTCTGATCCCGAGTAAAAACATGATAGCCATCAATCAGATTATAATTTCCGATGGTATTGATGCCATAGTTTGGAATGTAGGCGTTCCCCTGGTCATTATACACGATTTCCAGGCTATCCAGCGTATTTCCAAACGTATTCCACATGTCTGGATAACGAGGATAAACAAATAACGAAGTCAGATTGAAGATGTTACTATTCAATTCGACTATCTGTGTGCGATAGGCAGATGCCGTGAGACTCCCATAAGCAAAAGCAACATCACCACTACCGGGATATACAAAAGTGCCAGCTACAATCGTGAAATTCGCGTCTATCTCGCGAGCCTGATCATAATCATAGATTCTCACCTGGAGGGTATCTCCAGCTGTGTATCCAAAACACTGGATTACATAGGGATAGCTGCCGGTCATCATACCGGCTCCCACACAGGCATCATCATCATAGATGGCGATCTCATCACCTGATTGAAGGGAATTACCGTCCAACTGAGCTGCTGCCAAAGCTACCCAGTAGCTCTCCTCACCTACGATGAGAGGACTGAAATGATCAACAGGTACTGCAGCATAGTTACCAACCACATTTAGAATGCCAATAGCATCAAGAAAATGTTCTGGATCATTGGAGTTAATCAGGACCACTCCTGGACTCACTTGACCGCTGTAGCTAACCAATGTATCATGGATCGTTATTGTCGCATCCGGACTAACGCTTCCGGAAGTAAGATCAAAAGATCCTGTGCCACCGAGCGACCATAGCAAGTCCCGGTTCCCAGGATTACTCATATTAAAAGATTCAATGGCGGTCTCACCAACATCACGATGAGAAACGATATAGTCGGTCGAGAGAACCAATTGAGACAGACCAGGTTTTTCCATGAGAGTTGATGATCGATCGCTTTCATGCACGGGATATTGAACTGAAACTGCGAAGTGATAAGGTTGATTATTGGTCAAGCCCGAAATAATAGTATGACTATTAGTAGTCGTATTTGCTGATAGCCAGGTCCCGCTGCTTTCAAGCTTGTAATAGGGGATAAAATGTTGGATAGAATCGGAGCTGATAATGTCCCAGGAAAGGGCAACATAGCCACCCCCAGTACTGTCTGCCACCAGATCCATGGGAACATATCCGAAGTTAAAGAAATAAACGCCGATATCAGCTACAGTGCCATCCAGATCCAGAGAATCGATATCACCGGCATTGATAGCTGGTGAGGTGGACTGGAGAGCGTAGTTACCGGTATCTGGTTGCACGAACTGTGGGTCCAGAAAGATGTTGCCATATATATCTGATAGATCAGCATTTGAATTGACAGTGACGACATCACCTACCTGAGGTGGCAGATCTGTCCCGCTGAAATTAATGGTATTATCGGAGAAAAGAGAGGTTCGGACGGTATTCTGACTGTTGGCCAACATGCCGGTAGCAAAGCCATCCACAATGTTACTGTTTGTAGCTAAAGTAGCATTGGTTTCAGTCCATATTCCATTACCAGCATCATTGCCAGTAATGGTATTTTTATACATGGCCATAGTAGAATTATTCTCAATTTTGACCCCATAATTGCTGCCATAGACATCTATCAGCGTATTCTTTATGTGACCACCAACTCCAGTCCCATAGATTCCTTCGCTAGTACCGGTAATGGTGACATCATCCACATTTAGAACACCACCCAAGCATTTAATGGCAGGATAATTGTTGTTATTTGTGGTTGATTGGATAACTGAACCTTCGATTGTCCAATTATTTCCATAGTACCCCTGGGTTTCATATCCTAATATTAGCGTATCATTGACGCTGGTATTATCATTTCCAGAAAAAGCAGTTCTTTGATTATCGTCACCACCATGAGCTTGTATAAGTACATAATTATTCTCAAAATAGGAATTTTGGATTTCTCTGAACCCTGAGTTATAGGAGTTTCCGCTTTTCCATATCTCTATGCGATTATTTCTGAATTCTGAATTTCTAAAATAGTTGAATCCATACCAGTAATGATTCTGGCCGAGAGAATCACTAAAAATAATTACATTATTTTCAAGGAGTGAATAATCGCTTCCATTTCCATATACACCATGAACGCTACTGTTATTACCTGAGAAATAAAACGAATTTTGAGTAAAATTAAGATTATCGGAATCGCCTAAATAATACCCGTGATCATTTGCGTATCTGACATTGTTTTGTGTGAAAATAGCGTTATCACAATAATAAGCGTGGAAACCAATGCTATGATATCCATCAATCAGATTATTCCGACACAGCATATTTTGGGAATAATCAGTTCGGATTCCAGTATTGGTCACATGGACCTGATTACTATCCACTGTCAGATTGTGGTAATAGCGTATGTACATGCCACTATTGGCAGCATTAATGGTATTGCCGATAAAAGTTCCTGAATTATCCCATTCATCTTGTGGCTTATAGATCACCCAATCCCCTGGCGTACTCAGTGTGTTATACCGAATATCCACATTCTCACAATTATTCAGTGTAATTGCTCTTGCATTGATGGCCAGGGTATTTATTTCACAACCCCAAATGGTGAGCTGATTCAGATTGTTGCAAATAAAGCCATCCGTAGCATATTGATAAACCGCATTTTTGATTATCGAACCAGTGGCGCCACTATTCAAAGTGATGTTATTCCAATCCCCTACAGCGGGAACAGGTGTTCGGGAGCTGAACTGGACTTGATTGTCCGGGGTTCCGTTGATGAACAGTTTCCCATTGGCAATCAGTGAGAAATTCCCCCTGAAAATGACCTGGATCCCAGCCTCAATGATCAGCGTATCCCCTTCAGGAATCGTGATATTCCCATCTACAAAATAGAGATTATTGGATGTGAAGGTGCCACTTACATTGCCTGCCAGAGAAATTACCCCTCCTGGGACTAATGTCAGAGTATCCAGATAAGTATTATCTGAAAAAAACTGATGTCCCAATAATTGGGGCTGGTAGCCATCCAGGGTAAAATGAGCATTGTAGATTCCAGTGACCAGAACGATATCATAATACCCATCAACGTTTGTATAAACACTATCGGTAACTGCTGAAAGTGAAGTCTTCTCAAAATAGACTTTGGTACCTGAATGATCAGACTGATCTTCAAGAAAAGCCACACCCCGCACCCTGACCACAGTTGCATTATCAGAAAGTACACCGATCTCAGAAGACACCACCGATTCAGTGGTATCTGTCCCTTGAACCACCAGACCGGTCATTCGATAATAATAGGTATCGCCTTCATCTACATTGGAATCAGTATATGAAGTGATATCGGTGGTAAATTCCTTAGAAAGATTTCCAACCTCGATACTCACATTGGGTGACAGGGAACGATAGAGCTTGAGCCCTTCCAGGGTTCCCACCATGGGAACCGGTGTGGACCAGGCCAGATCAATATCTCCAAATGTGTCGGAGGAACCGCCCAGATTGGCGAATTCGCTAAAGAGGGTAATAAAGAATGAATAGACATCATTTTCAATATTGAAGGGAGAGGTGATGTCATGGGGACCATCATCGGCCAATATATAATAGTGGATGGTTGTATTCAGTGCCTGGCCGGGAATATCTGCTGACCAGGTATCATTGGTACCTGGTGTCATAGGAACCGCTGTATAATTGGTACCACCATCAGTGGCATAATAAAGAGTTACATCCAAAGCAGCCTGAATGGTTGAAACCACCTGAGCTTCCACCGTATAGGGTCCGTTAGTATCAATAGTGGACTGCAAGGGAGTATGATCGATGACGATATAGATAAAGTGGTAATTGGCTCCTATATCAGATGGTGTTCCATCTGGATCGGTGAGGTTATCGGTTCCAGCATTGATACAGGGTGAGGTGATGAGCAGGTCATAGTCATCATTGGTGGCATCAACAAACTGGGGATCAAAACTGATGTTGGCATAGATGTCTGAGGCGTCACCATTGGCGTTCTGATCGATCATCTGACCGGCCAGGGGTGGGATAGCACTACCAGAAAACAGAGAACCTGAGATATCAAATAGGTTGTTATGATCCAGGTTGTAATTCTGGATGGTGTTCTCGGCATAGATGCCGTTCTGGAAACCGTGAATCATATTATTATAAACTGATGGGGATGTTTGATTCGATAAATACACCCCATAATCACCACTGCCTGTTGAAATAAGGGTGTTATTGTATAGTGAGCCAGAAGATTGATTTATAATCTCCACTCCACGACCTGAGTTTAATTTTACTATATTATGATGTACAGATATATGGGAGTTATCTGCATGAAGCCAAGGTGAACTGCCAGTGAGGGTAAAGCTATTGTTATCAATTGTAACAGTATTTCGGCCTTGAAGATAGATACTGGGAGTAGAATTACCAGTCTGCGTAATATTATTATTCCGAATATCGACTGAATCACCTGCTACATATATAAATCCCATTTGATTTACATACCCGTATATTTCATTGCTATCAATTAAACAGTTTTCATGAACATAAATTGCAGCATAATCGAATCGGTTACTTGTTATTTGGTTATTCCGTACTAAGGTATTGTTCTGCGTCCATATCCCATAAAAGAAGCTAGATCCACCCGCATTATTATGATCAATGATATTGTTTTCTATCCTATTTATGTAATTTCCACTGGAATGTGAGTATATGATTCCACCCCACATAAGATCACCAGTTGTATTAATCTCATTGCTTATTATATCTGAGTTGCGTAGATCAAAGATTGAGTAATTTGAATGATAATTATAGCTACAATCAATATAGTTGGAATCAACTATTGACCATTCGCATCGGATAGAAGTATTATAGGTACTCCCACTATATGTTAATTGCACGAGCAGTGTGTCTTTTCTAATTATCGATCCTTCGGATCCTCCACCATTAATCAAATATTTATTCGAATCGCCTTCATTATGTCTAGTACGTTTTATGTGGTTTTTATAGACAAACGAGCTATCAGAATTTTCGAACATAATTCCGTTATAATAAATTCGCCCACTTATACGATTTGCTTTTATAACTGCTCCTGGTGAGCTAGAAGAGTAGATTCCGTTATCATCTGCAACTATAGTATTTTGAATCAACGTAATACCCTCTGAATCAGGAACATATATAGCGTGCTTTGTTCCGGTAGGATTTTCACCAGTTGAAATTTCATTTTCGTTGATCGAACAATTTACACAGCTACTTGCATTTATACCATAAAGGGGGGTGATAATTGTGTTGCTCATAATATTCGCATTATACGCATCTTGTGCATAAATCCCGAAATCCCCTGCCACAGCGATATAGTTGTTCGTCAGGATTAGATTAGTCCCAGAAGTGAAATACAGACCATTGGCTGTCAAACTCAGAGTGCCGTTAATGGTGAGGTGGTCGATAGTCGTGCCCGTGACATTGGACCCATCAATACCATCACTGGCCCATTCATAGTCAACATAAGTCAGGGTATTATTGTTGGTATTCAAGGTGATATTTCCCCAATCACCAGGCAAAGGAGTGGGTTCTTTAGAAGTGAAGAGCACATGCTCATCCGCAGTACCCACTGCGTTGAGTACACCATTGCATGTCAGGTTTGTACCTGCCGTGAACTTGACCCGCACACCGGGATTAATGGTGAGGGTCTGCCCGCCAGGAACAGTAATATCTCCCATAACATAGTAGACAAAACTAGTGGTCCAGGTTCCGGAGACATCGCCGCTGACTTCCATAACCTGGCCCGGGATTAAAGTAACAGTATCCAGAACTGTGCTTTCAGCAAGTGAAAGCCCACCTAGCTCCCAGGGCACATAACCTTCAAGGATCCACTCAACCAGGTAATAACCAGGAGATACATTGATGGAGTAATCACCAGAATTTTGAGATAAGGTTGAGTCCTCCACCTCCATGGATGGCAGATTATAAAATTTGATCTTAACACCCTCATGAGTACCCACACCGACGGAATCCTCCAGCAGCACAGTTCCACTGACATTATATAATACCTGACCGAAAGTCATACTCATCAGGCTCATCATGACAGCTAAAGTTTTTAGACTCTTACTCATAAGAACACCTTTTTCATGTTTGCCGTTCTCTCTGGGAACGGGATCATATTCGTTCTGTTTTTAAAACCTGTGATCCTTGCTGATCATTTATACACTACCAATCCACCCGGCATCTCCGCAATAGGGATGCTCTGGTTACTGGCATCTCGGAAATCAGAATTATCTCCAAACCCGATTTCAAGAGAATCAGGGGAATTCAATGGTTGAAAAATGATGCTGGCTATCCTGCCACTTCCAGAGATTCCATGTGAAAGATCATCCACCAAACCAAGTTCCAGAACCAAGCTGTCGCTATATTGCTCAACTTTAGATATCAGGTTGGAATTATTCTGCATCAGGATATCATAGGATTCCTCATGAATCTGAAAATTAAAAACATAGGCCTCGGTATTGTCCCATACCAATGTGATTCGTCCACCAGCCCAATTCTCTACCTCCTCAAGCCATATATCAAATTCACAGGACTCATCTATCGGAATCTCCTGGTAAGGTAGAGCGAGCCGTAAGGAGGGTCCCTGAATCGCATCAACATAAAAAGGAAATGCATAGTTAAACTCTTGTTCAACTCCGCTTAGGTAACGCATACGAATCTCGAATAAATGCCAGCCTTCGTCTTGGGGTGGTATATAAAGCGAAGTGTCTGATGACCAATCTGAAAAGAATATTGAATCAATGGTCCAGGTAAACTCACTACTGTCCAGGACAGAACCCTGCCAGGAAACTATAAATTCATTTTCAGTGAGTGTGTCACCAGGTTGAAAGGCTGAATAGACAGTAACACCTGGTTCTATGTAATAAGGATTTTCAGGATCAGTTTCATCTATGTACATCGGTGGGTTTACACTAACAGAGCAGGAAACGATGAGAATTATCCATCCAATAAGAAGATGAATATTCCTAACAGATAATACCGTATTGATTCCCCACCACCAAACTATAATCATTAATGATTAATGGCGTCATGATAAGACATAATAAGTCTATAATAAAGAGTTATTTAGCTTAGTAATCCCCGAATCAGAGCAATGATCATATTTTTAATGCCGAAAGTGACATATATCATAAAATGAGACAACTTCTATAACCCACGAACCGTGGGAATCGGTCATTTTCTCAGTGGAAATGGAATTTCAGACCACGCTATCTAGATGATCAGCTATTCAAATCTTCGCCTAAATTAAAGTTTCATGATGCGATTTAATCTAAGGGATTTTCCAATTTAATAGATAGTCCAACTAATAATGTTTGCCCAGATTGCCAATCTGTTTCTTCCATGTAATAAATATACGTGAATGGAATTCCAATACTCTGGGTAGGATTAACGGTCACTTTGGCGATGAAACTTGTAGTACCAGAGATTTGACCCATAATATGTAATCTGGGATACTTTTCATTGATTAATTTTGAAACGTAATCTGCTCTTAAGAAAAAGCCATAATAGAATGTACCATCGTTCGTAAAGGCCAGGCCATCCCTCCCAATAAATCGGGATTCCACCTGACCCTGTAACATTTGTCGGTGAGCAATCCGCTGAAAAGTAAACCCGGGTTTCATTTGGAATGCGCCTCCCAGAAAACGGGTGGTCGTGACACCAAGATTCAAATATATTAATCCATAAAAATCAATATAATTTATAAATTCATCACCGGTTATTTCCAGTGAAGGATCTTGTGACATGTCTCCAGTGTTGTTCATGAAGGCCAATTCACCGTAGAGATTGCTATAACTAAAGGCACCAAAACCACCCATGCCACCATTCAATTTATAATTATCAATCCCAGAAATCTGGTAACCATTGGTCAAGGCAACGATGGAAGGGATTTGTATACCGATTTTGAATACTGGTGTGGTAATACCCAGTCTCATATAGCCGGCTTCACCATAGGGTCTACCAGCTAATTCGTTACCCCATTCATAAAGAATTCCACCCGTATTGCCAAAACGGTAAATCGCCCGATCCATAGAAATCATCATATCTGTTTTTGTCCAGAATAATTCAGTTGCGAGGTAGTCTAGCTCCGGTTGTACAGCTCTTTTGCTAAAAGGAATGGCACTATCCAGATGATAATATTTATCTTTCTCGAAAATAGTTAATAAAAGGGTTCTACCTAATATCCACTTGATTTCTTCCCCTTCAATTACCGTAAATCCCTGAGCGGATTGGCCATATCGTAATTGGAATAATTCATTCCGGGCTGTCTTACTGCGGATGGCAATAATGATGTCCCCGGGCATAACCGGCTCCAGGTTTGTTTCAGTAAGGGCAATATATTCATCAATGGCATTCTCAACCAACAGACGATAAGGTTCGTGCTCTATGGTCCAGGCTTGATACCTACGCGAGTCTATATTCAGCTTAGGTGTCGTGTTAGACTGGGCATACACTGACTGAAACGAAAATGCAATGAGGAGAATGGTACTTAGACTTAATCGAAATTTATCTTTTATTATCTTCATAATCGAAGTCCCGTTTAGAAGTAAATTGAAATTGATGGGTTAAAATACCAGCCAGGCTCCCACCGATAAGTATCTTCAGCACCCAGTCTGGCATCAAGAAAATCTACTCCCGACCAAAAATATGCCCCTGAGGCACTTACACTTAACCATTGAATGATACTTCTAGTGGCCGAAAACTGGACACTTCCCAACCCTGTCAGCCCCATATTCATCTGGGACATAAAACGCCACTTGTTTATAAATTTTTCATCCATGTCTGTTGTGTACTCTGCTCTCAATAACCCTTGGATGGCCAGCAATTTTTGTGATCTATCCAGGACGATGAATTCATCATCATCCTGGTACCCATAAACCAAGGAAAAAAGAGTTGTGCCGATAATAATTCGAAGTGAGCCGAGGGGCACACCAAATCCTGGTTCGTCTTCTGGTTTTCCAATTCTATTGGTAAAACTCCAGTATAATTGCCCGGAATAATCATTATAGATAATATGATCGGGATCAAAAAAAGTAATATCACCTTTTGAAACAAAATCCAGATCCTGAAAGGATATTGATCCACCCAGGCGAGGAGAGTCAAATTTTAGCCCACCCCCATAAGCACCATCCAGAGGATGT
>Ga0307992_1001201_pt1 | contig 15498 bp, 13 predicted proteins | sample EllFjometagen133_FD_203162 | JGI IMG/M metagenome (GOLD analysis project Ga0307992, IMG submission 203162) | Marine microbial communities from Ellis Fjord, Antarctic Ocean - #133 | ecosystem: Environmental > Aquatic > Marine > Unclassified | place: Southern Ocean | collected 2014-10-08
AAGAATAAAAATATCGGAGTTAAATAAGTATATAGCAGAGAAAATTTAAGTTTTTAAATATATAGTACTAGACTAGAAAAATCTCACCTATAAAACTCTATCCACAGGGTTTTCCACAGAAGGTGGGATTTTTTTGTTGACCTGTGGGTGATTGGTACGTAAAATGTAGATTAGTGTAACTAAGTGGGAAAGAGTGGGAAAACAGTTATACCCAAAAAACAACAAAAACAAAAAAGCACATTATCAAGATAAACGGCGGGGAACCAGCTATAGTTTTTTCTACAGAAATATTAAGTCAGATATATGTTCATAGGTGAATATAGCCATACAATTGATGAAAAGGGGAGAGTTTCCTTGCCAAAAAAGTTTCGAGCAAAGTTCGCATCTGGTTTAGTTGTGACTCGAGGATTGGATCAATGCTTGTGGGTTTTTGCAACGAACGAGTGGGCGGAAATGGCAGAAAAGATATCCTCACTGCCCGTAACTCAGAAAAATGCCAGAAGCTTCTCACGATTGATGCTGGCAGGTGCTATGGACCTGGAACTTGATAGAACGGGGCGTATTAACTTACCTGGATATTTGAAAGATTATGCAGGAATAGATAAGAAGGTGACAGTTTGTGGGATGTATAACAGATTGGAGATATGGCCGGCTAAGAGCTGGGAGGACTTTAAAAACAAAATGGAAGATGAGTCGGAGGAGGTAGCCGAGAATCTTTCAGAAATAGGCTTTTAATTTATTAAGCCAGCAGCCAGGAAAAACTGCCCTAGTACTCGTTTGGGGATTGTCGGAGGAGGACAAAGGAGGGGCAAAGGTAACTCAAAAACAAAAATCAAACTTGGTTTTTTAACAAAATCTTTTGTTAAACAAAAACAAAAATACTGGCTGCTGACTTAATAAAATTAAAGAAAAAATCGATCCAATTAAATTTCTAGGCACTTTATTCGCAATATAAATTGCTCATGCGCTTGCAACCGTCGAAATTTTTCCGGATCTTAAATTATTTAGGAGATTTTGTGGGCAGATACCTTACTATTACTAATTCTGATGAAACAAAAGAGGGAATTAGAAAAAAGACAATTGGCAGATCTATCGTTATAGGACCGACAGCTATTAAATTCATTTCAATCGCTATATTTGCAGCGCTAGCCTTGGTTTATCTGACTCAGTCAACAGCGGGGGCCAATAGAAGTATGGAAATACGAGAGCTTAACTCACGTGAAGCAGGGCTCGAGCTACAGAAAGAAAGACTGGAAGTGGAGAAAAACAGATTGCGATCCCTGGGCGAGATAGATGACCAGTTTCAACCAGCAGAGCTAGAACCGGTATCAGCCATAGAACACCTTGAGACAAACGATAATATTTTTGCTAAAAATTAACATTTCGATATAAAAAAAGTCTAGATCTTACTGAATTCCTAGGCGCTTTATTCGCGACAGGGGTCGTTCTTGCACCTCTGACCGTCAAAATTCAGCAAGATCTTTTTTAATAAAGTATAATTAGACAAGCTAGAAATTAATTTCGAAAATGAATATAGCGAAAAAGCAGAATCAATCTGAAGATAGAATCAAGATTTTGGCGATTTTGGCAATTGTCTCAGTTTTTATCATTCTTTGGAGAATGTTTGACCTTGGTATTCTAAATCAGGAAAAATATATCGCTCTTGCTGAGGGCCAACAGAGATTCGAAAAGATTGATCTTGCTCAGCGCGGACGGGTTTATGTTCACGATAGTATAGAGGACAAGGACGCGCTTTATCCGCTAGCTTTTGATGTAAAAAGTTTTGCTCTATGGATTGTTCCAAAACATGTAAGCCGAAAAGAGGAAACGGCAAAACTAGTCTCAGAACTTGTGGATATTCCGGAAAATGAGATATTTGAGATTATTGATAATGATAAGCTTTATGTGCCTCCGATAAAACGAGGAATTGATTTCGATCTAGCCAACAAAATAAAAGAGGAAAAAATAGTCGGGGTTTTTGTGATGCCGGAGTATGGCAGATATTATCCTGAAGTTACACTAGCTTCTCAGGTCCTTGGTTTTGTAAACGCGGAGGGAGAGGGCAATTATGGTTTTGAGGGGCACTATGATAGAGAGTTGCAGGGAACGGCGGGAAAGATCGTTGGCGAGAAAGACACTTTGGGAAGGATTATATCCTTGCTTGATCAGGAGGGCGCCAAAGATGGTACTAGCTACGTGTTGACCATAGATAGATCTGTACAGTTTTTTGCTGAAAAAACTTTGGATGAGGCAATGGAAACTTATGGAGCGGAGGGCGGTACGGTTATTGCTATGGATGTAAAAAGTGGGGGGATAATAGCCATGGCTTCAGCGCCAGATTTTGACCCAAACACTTTTCGTGATCAAGCAAAAGAGAACCAAAATGTATTTATTAATCCTGCTATCGCCTACACCTATGAACCTGGATCAGTGTTGAAGCCGATAATCATGGCTTCGGCTTTAGACACAGGGGTTGTTTTACCAGAGACCAAGGAGACATTTTCAAACTACACTGTTGTAAGCGGCTACGAGATCCATACCGCAGAAGATAAGGCATACGGGGAGGAGACGATGACTCAAATTCTAGAAAATTCAGATAATGTCGGCATGGTGTGGGTTTCCGAACAGCTGGGGAGCGATAATCTATATAAATACCTAAATAAATTTAATCTTTTTGATAAAACCAATATTGATCTAGATACCGAAGCTTCCGGCTATACTCCGCCTTTTAAACATTGGCAAGAGATCAATAGGGCATCAATATCTTTTGGTCAGGGTATCTCCATAACTCCGATTGAGCTGGTTTGTGCTTACGCAGCGCTGGCTAATAATGGGGTATATATTCATCCGAGAGTTGTGGATAAAATAATTTTACCAAACGGAGAAGAGAAAAAGATAGAGAGATCTGAGGGAGACAGAATAGTATCTGAGCTAACAGCAAAACAGGTCAGGGAGATGCTTCTTTCGGTTATGGAAAATGGTCACGGAAAACGGGGCAAAGTTGAGGGTTTTAAAATAGGTGGCAAAACTGGAACTGCAGAAATTGCTGACCCAGAAGGAGGGTATTTGGAAGATATCTATAATCATACTTTTATCGGTATGGCACCAATAGACGATCCCCAGTTTGTTTTGATGGTTAAGTTAAATAAACCTCAAGTTGCTGAATTCTCTGCTACTACTGCTGCCCCCACCTTTTCCAAAATAGCTTCGTTTCTGCTAAACTATTATTATAGAATAGAAGCACAGAATTAGGCTTCAGGCATTAACTTTTAAGGAATTAGGATATCAATGAAAGCCCAAGCTTTAAAAAGTTTATACAAAATATTAAAGAGATATGCAGTTAGGGTTATTAAGCGGCACAATCCTTTTGTAGTAGCAATTACCGGCTCAGTTGGGAAAACTTCAACCAAGGAGGCGGTTTATAAAGTATTGCATGAGAAATTTGGAGAAGATGTTCGAGCAACTGCCGGCAACTTAAACGCTGAGATTGGCATACCGCTTACAATACTGGGTTACGACAATTATCCTTCGAAATGGCTTTGGCCAGTTTTTTTAGTTGGGGCGTATTTTCGAACTCTTCGAGTAAAATATCCAAAGTATTTAATAGTTGAGATGGGGGTAGAGCACCCTGGAGATATAAACTATTTTGGTTCGATTGTTCAGCCCGATATTGCCTTAATTACTGCTGCAACACCTGCCCATGTCGTCAATTTCAAATCCGTAGAAGAGATGCAGGCCGAGAAAGTGAGCATAGGGAGGATTGTAAAAGATGGTGGCATGGTAATTTACAATAATGATGATAAATATTTGTCTGCACAAAAAATTGAATCAGCGTTGAAATACTCTATTGTCAACAATTCTGATTTTAAAGCTATCAATATCGAAGTTGATCTTTCGGGTAACAGTTATCAAGTAAAAACATTTGATGGTTCGATAGATATCAAATCAAATCTAGTCGGCAGACAGATGGTTTATGCAGAGCTCGCTGCGATCTCTGTTGCGAAATTATTGAAGATAGAAGACGAGGTAATAAAATCAGGTTTATCAAAAATGAGCCAATATCCCGGTCGAGTTCAAGTCTTACAGGGTGTAGAGAGTTCAACCATAATTGATGATAGTTACAACTCAAATCCTGAATCTGCAAAAGCGGCGCTTGACCTGTTGAGTGAAATCAAAACAGAAGGACGCAAAATTGCTATCTTGGGCAATATGAACGAGCTTGGTGAGATAGAAAAAGAGGCTCATCATGAACTTGGCTCTTATGCAAAAGGTAAGTGTGACATCGCAATTTTCGGAGGAGAGAATGCGGAAGTTATGCAAGAAGGTTATGCAGATAAAAAATGCTCGAAGGTGTTTTCTGAGAGAGATGAATTAATTTATGAACTAAACAATTTTGTTTATCAAAATGATATAATATTGGTGAAGGCTTCCCAAAACGGAAATTATTACGAGGAAGTCGTTAAATTTTTGATGAAAGACAAGACTCGGGCAGAGGAACTTCTTGTCCGGCAAAGTCCAGAATGGATGGATAAGAAATTCTAATCAGAGTATATTTCCACTGATATTTTTCATTGATTAGCCTTGATAAGTATTGTATTAATATTATAACCCGCGTGAAAAATCCGCGATTTAAATTCAAATAAACTGGGAGTTTTTATGGAAATTATCTTATTTTCAGTATCAGAGCTAGCGAGAGTTTTTTGGCTTGCTGTATTATCATTTCTAATAGTTATGGCCTGGACTCCAGTTTTTACCAACTTTCTTTACAAGCACAAGCTTGGGAAAAAGATAAGAGATGCCAAAAGTGCTCCAATTTATAATAAACTTCACAAACATAAGGCTGGCACTCCGACCATGGCTGGTATTCTAATCTGGGGGACGACCGCACTTTTGACTTTAATATTCAATCTGGAAAGATCTGCCACTTGGTTGCCGTTATTTGCTTTAGTTGCTACAGGAATAGTCGGTGCAGTAGACGATCTTTTCAATGTGCGAGGGATAGGAGAGAAAGGCGGGGGACTTCGATTTAGAGAAAAGTTTCCACTTTATATTGTTATTGCTTTGGCTGGAGCCCTTTGGTTCTACTTCAAGCTAGACTGGAACATGATTCACATACCGGGAATTGGCGACTACATGCTCGGTTTTTGGTACATACCTATTTTTGTTTTAGTTTTGGTTTGGATGGCTTTTTCTGCAGATCTTACTGATGGCCTAGATGGACTCGCAGCAGGCATCTTCGCTCTTGCATTTGCTGCTTATGCCATAATCTGTTTAACTCAGGGACGAGTAGAGCTAGCTGCCTTTTGCGGTACTATTATGGGTGCGCTTCTGGCTTTTCTTTGGTTCAACATACCGCCGGCAAGGTTTTTCATGGGTGATACCGGTTCGATGGCACTTGGAATCACTCTGGGTGTTTTGGCTTTTCTGACCAATACTGTATTTGTTTTGCCAATCATCACGCTCGTGTTTTTAATAGAGGGTCTAAGCTTTATTATTCAATTTACATCTAAAAAATTGCGTGGTGGCAAAAAAGTATTTCTCTCTTCGCCGATTCACCATCATTTGGAAGCCATCGGCTGGTCTGAGCAGAAGATTACTATGCGCTTTTGGGTTATCGGTGCTGTATCCGCTACGGCTGGATTGATAATTGCTCTGGTAGGTGGGGGATTTTAACAAAGATCAACACAATATTGTAATTACTAAAATTTCACCTACGAGGTGGTATTTTAGTTTAACGGCTCATACGTATGAGCCGTTAAAAAAGCTTTAATTTTAGTTATGTTTGAGGTAAAATAGGCATATGGATATAGACTATTTAAAGGATAAAAAAGTAGCTGTTTTGGGTTTGGGCGTCGAAGGTGTTGCCCTGGCTATTTTTTTGGTTGGAAAAGTGAGCAAAATAACTCTTTTAGACGCAGAAAATCTTGAAATTTTGCAGAAGAGGGCAGGGGAGGAGAAAAATCCAGAACTTGCCAAAATACTGAATGACGAGAACACCTATGACGCTGTGCTCGGTGAGAACTATATGGATAGTTTGACTGATTTTGACATTGTTTTTCGAACTCCGGGTGTTCCCTATCTTAATGCCAAAATCCAAGAGGCGATTAAGCATGGTGTGGAGTTCTCAAGCCAGATAAAACTTTTCTTTGATCTCTGCCCCGCAAAAGTTATAGGTGTTACCGGAACAAAAGGAAAAGGAACTACTTCCTCATTAATAAAATCGATATTAGATACCTCGGGCGATAGGAAGATACATCTTGCTGGCAATATTGGAAAATCCGCGATAGTACTGCTCGACAAGATCGATTCAGAAGATATTGTTATTCTGGAATTATCCAGTTTTCAGCTCCAAGATCTGCACAAAAGCCCAGCCATAGCGGTTATCACAAATCTTTCTGTTGATCATCTTGATTATCATAGCGATGAGGAGGAGTATCGAGAGGCGAAGAAATCGATATTCAAATTTCAAAATGAAGATGATTGGCTAATTGTGAATTCAAATATTGATCCAGAATATTACTCCGGCACGAAATCGAAAGCATTAATATTTTCAGGTTTTGGTGAAAACGAAGGTGAAGCGAGAGTTGCGGGCAATGAGAACAAAAGTCATGAAGTTTTTCTAGAAGTTGGTGATAAAAACGAAAGAGTGGTCTCGGCTGATGAAATAAAATTGGTTGGTGATCACAATCTGGAAAATATCGCTGCAGCTGCGCTTGTAGCAAGGTCACTGAATATTAATATTGAAAATATTCGGGAAAGTGTAAGTAAATTTGAAAGTTTGCCTCACAGGCTAGAGATGGTTTCAGAGATTGACGGGGTGAGGTATTTCAACGATTCGTTTGCAACCAATCCTGAACCTACTATGGCTGCGATCAAAGCGTTTTCTGAAGATAAAGTCTTAATTCTTGGTGGAAGTAGCAAGGGGGCTGATTTCTTTGATCTGGCGGCCAAGATTGCCTCAAGTAACGTAACGGGCGTGATATTGATCGGCGACGAATCCTCGAAGATTGAGAACATGCTAAACAGAAAAAAATACGCTGGAGCAATAGAAAAAGCGGAGGATTTACGTGATGTTATAGAAAAAGCAAAAGAGACAACAAAAACTGGGGATGTAGTCATTTTTTCTCCAGCCTGTGCTTCTTTCGATATGTTTAAAAACTACAAAGACAGAGGCGATAAATTTCGAGAAGCAGTAAATTGTGTTAGATAAGGAATAAATGAACAGATATAGCCAAAAAAAGCAGAGGTCTGATTATCTTTTGTCGATAATTGTGTTTGGCCTTACCCTTTTTGGCCTAATAGCCATTTTCTCTGTTTCCAAGTATTATTCTCTCCAAATCACAGATGGAGTTACTGATAAATATTATCTTTCTCGTCAGATTTTCTGGGTTTTTATTGGCATGGTAGTGTGGGCGGTATTCCAAGGAATAGATTTTCGTTTTTGGCAGAAAAATACTAAATACATGTTGTGGGCCACTTTGGCTTTGTTGGTAATTCCAATTTTCTGGGGCGCAGCTTCTGGTGATGGTGGCACAGCTTGGGTTGGTTTTGGTACCTATTCTGTCCAACCAGCCGAGCTTGCTAAGTTGACTTTGATTCTCTATTTGGCAGGTTGGATGAGCAGCGCCAAAAACGAAAAAGACAGAGAAAAGGTATATTTAAATTTCTTCGGGGTCATGGTCTTGATATCTGTATTGATGCTGGCTCAGAAGGATCTGGGTACGCTGGGGGTTATGGTAGGAATAGCTGCTGCGATTTATATCTCTTATGGTGCCCCATATAAATATCTGTTTTGGGGAGGTGGGCTAGCCGCCTTTATGACATGGATAGCGATAAAAATAGAACCGTATAGAATGCAGAGGTTTTTAACATTCTTAAACCCTGAAAATGATCAGCTGGGTTCTGGCTACCATATACGAAATGCGCTTATTGCTATCGGATCAGGTGGCCTTTGGGGGCTGGGCTTTGGCAATAGCAAGCAGAAATATTTATATTTGCCGGAGTCGCATACTGACTCAATTTTTGCCATAATATGTGAAGAGCTCGGTTTTTTACGGGCCTCATTAGTTGTCATAGCTTTTGGGTTGATCGCGCTTCGAGGCTATAAGATAGCAAAAAATGCTCCATGCGAGTATTCAAAACTGGTTGCTGTGGGCGTTACGACTTGGTTTATATGGCAAGCTTTTGTAAATATCGGAGCCATGATCTCGATATTGCCACTAACTGGTGTAACACTTCCATTTGTAAGCTACGGGGGCTCATCTCTGATATTTTTGTTGGCAGGGACTGGGGTCTTGATTAATATCTCAAAATATACTAAGATGCCTCAACATTAAGAAAAAGTATGAAAAAGAACAAAAAAATTTATTTAGTTAGTTCGGGCACTGGCGGTCACGCTGCTCCTATTCTTCTTATGTATAAGAAGCTTCTGAATACGCCGAATTTTGATCCTACCATTCTTCACTCGGGATCAGATATTGAAAATAAGCTTTTTTTAAACACTAAATCAAAAAGAATAATTTCAGCTAAATTCGATCGAAATTCGACATATAAAAAGCTGATTTCATACCCAATAACGCTTTTGGGAATTATTCAGGCAAAAGCGCTCTTACTTTTTAAGCGTCCGGATTTGATATTTTCCAAAGGGGGATATGGCTCAGTCCCAGTATTATTTATGGCTAGATTTTTTAAAATCCCTTATTTTATACATGAATCGGATAGTCATATAGGTCTTGCTAATAAACTATTCGCTGGTAAAGCCGAAAAGGTGTTCTTGGGTTTTCCTAAAGAGGTATACAATGAGGACGTGAGTGATGAGAAATATAAGTATACGGGTCAAATAGTGAATGCACTCCCAAAGATTAAGAAAGAGGTCAAAAAAACGATCTATATTACCGGCGGAAGCCTAGGAGCTGAGAGTGTGAACGGTGTAGTCTATAAAATTATTGATAAATTGGTTGATAAATACAAAGTGTATCATCAGGTTGGAGACAACAATATCCTAAAAGCAGAGGAGATTAAGAGTAAGCTAGATAAAAACGAGGAGAGCTACAAAGTATTTGGTTTCTCCGCGGAACTATCCAAAGAGGCATTTGCAAAAGCTGATCTCGTGGTCGCAAGAGCTGGAGCAAATACAATTGGCGAAATCGCAAAAAATAAGAAAGCTTCAATTTTGATTCCTTATCCTCACGCGGCGCAGAACCATCAGATGAAAAACGCAAAGTACCTAGAAAAAAGTGGTTCAGCTTTTCTGATAAAGGAGAACAACTTGAACGAGAAATATCTGCTAGAGAGAATAGAATACATTCTATCCAACAAGAGAAACGCTGATGTTTTGGGTGAAAAGATTTTTAAAGCGATCAAGTCAGATGGAGCTGATACTGTTTACGCAGAAATAATTAAGAGCAATAAGGATTAATTATGAAATATCATCTTATCGGTGACATGGGTGTTTCGATGAAGGGAATCAGAATGATTCTTGAGAGCGATGGTCATGTTGTCACAGGATCTGATTTAAAAAGCGGGGGACACAAGGCTGAAAACATCACAGAAGATATCGATATGGTTGTGCGATCTTCTGCAATTTCTCCTGGCTCAAATGGTTGGGTAGAGGTAGAGGCTGCCGAAAAGCTTGGGATTCCAATTCAGAAAAGATCAAAGTTCCTAGGCACACTAGTCGAGGATAAATTTCTAATAACTGTTTCTGGTATGCATGGGAAAACAACGGTAACTTCTCTAATCGGTTTGGCTATGGAAAAGGCTGGGCTTGATCCGACAGTTTTAGTAGGCGAAGATGTGGCTGAATTTGGTGGAGTTCTAAGGCAGGGAAATTCAAAATACTTTGTCTTGGAGGCTTGTGAATACGACAAGAGCTTCTTGGATTTCAACCCAGACATTGCAGTTGTAACAAATCTTGATCTAGAACATCTAGACACTTTTCCGAACGGTTGGAGTGATATTGAAAAAGCCTTTAGCTCTTTCCTCGAAAACATCAAAGATGGCGGAAAGCTGATATATTTTGGGGGCGACGAAAGGCTCGAGAAAATTGCTATCGAGGGAAAAGATGGTGCGATACCATATGATACTGATGATGCAACAGATATTGACACATCGCTTTTGGGTGAACACAATAGATCAAACATATCTGCAGTTTTGTCTGTGATGGACGTCTTAGCTATTGAACGTGATAAATATGAGGAAGTTTTCAAAACGTTTAAGGGTGCGAGTAGAAGGCTTGAGCTTAAAGGTGAAGTGAATGGTATGAAGGTGTATGATGATTATGGACATCATCCGACCGAGATAAGAGCAACGATCGAGGCTCTAAAAGAAGAATACCCTGATAAAAAACTGCTAACTATTTTTTGGCCACATCAGTATAAGAGAATGGAGCCGCTGAAAGACGAGTTTGTAAAATCTTTAAGCATCTCCGACAAGGTGATATTGAAACCGATATTTTTTGTTCCCGGAAGAGATGAGAAGCGTGATGTATCTAGCCAAGATATCGTTTCGATCTTGAATAAAGAGAGCGAAAAAGCGAAGGTAATCGACCAGGATGATGAAATTGTGACGGAAATATCTAAAAACTATAATTCAGAATGGGTGATATTGACGATTGGTATACCGCCGATTTATAGAGTAGCCGAAAAATTAGTAGCAAAATAATATGAATCAGGAAAAAGACAATACAATAAAAGCCGCACTTGGAGAGAAATTAAAAAGTGATACCTTGCTTCGAGATATTACAACTATCGGTGTCGGTGGTTTGGTCGATTATTATTTCGAGGCGGAAAATATCGATGAGCTAGTAGATGCAGTTACAATTGCCTACAAAAATGATATTCCGATATTGGTTTTAGGTTGGGGTTCAAACGTGGTTGCCTCTGACTATGGTTTTTCGGGCTTGGTTGTCAAAAATAAATCTACAAACCTAGTATTTTCTGAAGAAAAAGGCCAGGTGATAGCGGACTCCGGTATTTCTATCGGAAAATTACTCAACACTGCCGCCTCAAACGATTTGGGAGGATTGGAATTCATGGCTGGACTCCCAGGAACTCTGGGAGGTGCCATAAATAACAATGCCGGAGCTAAAGATTATGCAATAGGCGATTTTGTAAAAAGCGTAACAGTATTGGAGGAAAAAGGCGGTGAGATAGAAGTTACAAGGCACAATAGCAAATGGATGGAGTTTGCATATAGAACATCGAGACTTAAAACTGAATACAAGAACGATGATAAGTTTAAGCCGGTTATTTTGACCGCCAGAATTCAACTTGCACACAAGAGGAAAGATGAGATATTGAAGTCACTAAAGAATAGTCTAGAAGAAAGAAGAGACAAACAACCCCTGGGCGAGCGAAGCGCTGGAAGTTTTTTCAAAAATACTGGCAAAATAAAGGAGCAAGCTGCGGGTTATCTGCTGGACAAGTCTGGTGCTAAAAAGCTGAAAGAGGGTGGGGCACAGGTTTCTAAAAAACATGCCAACTTTGTGATTAATAAAGACAAGGCGACGGCGAGAGATATCAGATCCTTGGCGGATGCGATGCGTAACTTGGTTAAAAATGAATATAATCAGGAGCTAGAAGAGGAAGTCGAATATATAGGTAAATGGTAAGAGATTTAAAAAAATATAGACGAAGCTACACTCAACCAAAGATTTACTCTGCAAAAAGAAAAAAGGATGGCGGAAATAGTTTTGATGTTAGAAAGGTAAATTTTCGACTTATTACGGTGATATTTATTCTTTTGCTCGCCCTCTATACTTTTTTCCTCTCTGGTTATTTTACTATCGATGAAGTTATTGTGGAGGGTAATGAGTTGGTGCCGAGAGAGATGATAGTTGAATCGGTAGATTTTAGAAAAAATATCTTTTTCTTTAATACCAATTATTATGAAAAGCTAATTGCACAAGAGGTTCCTGAAATAAAACAAGCGCTAATTTTCAAAGGAATCCCAAACGCAATTAAGATTGAGATTTTGGAGTATGAAAAAAGCTTACTCTGGAAAAGCGCTGGTAAATATTATTTGGTAAGTTCTCAGGGATATGCATATAAGGATGTAACCAATAATTTTTCTGATTTTGAAAAGTTACCGTTTTTGGAGGATTATGCTGCATTAGAAGTAGGCGACAATCAACAAGTAGTAGGTCCGAGTTTCGTAGCATTTGTGGCTAATATAGATGAGCAGATAGAGGGGGTTGCCAATATAAAACCTGGTAAATTTAGCATAACTGAAACAACGGTAGATGTTTTTCTGGAAACTGATAAAGGTTACTATGTGAAGCTAGATTCAATGCGCTCCAGCAATAAACAGCTCGAAAACTTAAAAAAAGTAATGGTTGAAAAGAGTGATCAGATACATGAATATATAGACCTTCGAATAGACGGCTGGGTTTATTATAAATAAGATAAATATATGGAAATGAAGTGGGAGATAAAAAAAAGAGCTTACACGGATGTAATAAGTCAACTCCTCTACGCGCGAGGAGTTATTGGTCTTAAGGCTACCAAAAGTGATCTTGATAAATTTATCAATCCTGATTTTTCGCGTGATTTAGGAGATCCCAAAAAATTGCCCGATATAGTACCTGCGATAAAGAGGATTAAAAAGGCGAAGGAAAACGGCGAGAAGATAGGTATTTACGCTGATTATGACGCAGATGGGATTCCCGGTGCTGCATTTCTCTCCAAGGCTCTAGGTAAGCTCGAAATTGAACATGAAACATATATTCCATCGCGTAGTGAGGGATATGGAATGAGTGAGGCGGGAATCAATCAGCTAATTAGCGAGGGAGTGACTTTGATAGTAACGGTTGATTTGGGGATAAAGAATTTCGAAGAAGCGAAGTATTGTATCGAGAAAAAGATAGATCTGATAATATCTGACCACCACTTGCCTGACAAAGAGTTGCCGAAAGCTTTAGCAATAATTAATCCTAAAAGAGAAGATTCAAAATATCCTTTCAATGAACTTTGCGGAGCGGGAGTTGCTTTTAAGATTGTAGAAGCGTTACAAGGATACTATCCTAAAATAATAACTGAGAGATTTTTGAAGTGGAATTTGGATTTGATCGCTATCTCAACTATCTCTGACGTGGTGCCGCTAATAGGAGAGAATAGAGTTATAGCGAAGTACGGTTTGGTAGTGATGCAGAAAAGCAAGAACACTGGGTTAAATAAATTGATTGAGAGTGCGAAGATTGACCAGAGCGATATCGGTGCCTACCATGTAGGTTTCCTTTTGGGACCGAGAATCAATGCTCCGGGTCGTATAGATAGCGCATCAAAATCGTACAAACTTTTAGTATCTGATGATCCGAAAGAGAGTAAAAAGCTATCAAAGTTCCTAGAGATTCAAAATTTTGATCGACAGGAGATGATGAAACGGGTCGAGGAAGATGCAAAGAATAAGATAATCCGAAACAAGTTAAACAATAATAAGGTAATAATTGTAAAAGGAGATTGGCCAAAGGGGGTTCTGGGTCCCTCGGCAAGTAATTTGGTGCAGGTATTCAATAGGCCTATAATATTGCTCGCAAAAGACAAAGAAGTTCTTTCTGGTTCGGCTAGGAGTGTAGGAGGTGTGAATATCTTTGAAATTATTGAAAGCTGCAAAAAACATTTAAATAAATTTGGTGGCCACAAGGGAGCCGCAGGACTCTCTCTCGATATGAAAAAGTATGATGAGTTTAATAAATGTATGATAAAATCTGCAGAAAATAAAATAAGTAATGCGGACCTTGCAAAGAAGGTAAAAATTGAAATGGAACTAAAATTCAAAGAGTTAAATCATTACCTGATTAAAGATCTAGAAAAACTAGAGCCTCATGGCATGGGCAACCCGCGGCCAGTATTTGTAAGTTATAAAGTAGTGATAGAAGATTTCCGATATGTCGGTGCAGAAAAAAATCATTTATCGATGCAACTTCGCGCAGATTCAAAAACATTTAAATCAATATATTTTAATTTCAAACAGGATAAGTCTAAGATAAGAAGAGGGAATGTGATAGACTTAGCCTACGCTTTGGAAGAGGATGTGTGGAACGGCAAGAGAAATATCAATCTCAAGATAATCGACATTAAATAACAACTTTCGCTACTTTATATTTTTAGGTATTTTTTCGCAACAACAATTGTTCATGCACTTGCGACCGTTAAAATATTAAGCTGCTCATTGAAAAACAATTATGAAAAAAGATAAAACAATCTACATGTGTGACAGTTGTGGAAACGAATTTCCCAAGTGGTCTGGTCGTTGTGAGATGTGTGGTGAGTGGAACACCTTGAAAGAACTTACGGGTAATATTTTGGGTGCCAAAGAGAGTAAAACGAAGGGCGAAGAGATAGATACAAAAAAATTATCCGAAATAAAGATTTCAAAAGACGAAAGAGCTACAACGGGTATCGGTGAATTAGATAGAGTTTTCGGTGGTGGAATAGTTTCTGGGAGCGTAGCTCTTCTCGGCGGAGAGCCGGGGATAGGAAAATCAACCATCATTATGGAGATGGCGAGAAATATTGAAAATTTGATGTATGTTTCTGGCGAAGAATCGCTAAGCCAGATAAAGCTTCGTGCGGATAGGCTAGATGTTGACTCAAAAACCATGACCTTGATAGCTTCTGGAGATATTGAATCAGTTGAGAGAGAAGTACACAAATATAAACCGAAGCTTTTGGTAGTTGATTCAATTCAGACAAGTTTTTTACGTGCTTATCCTTCTACTCCCGGTTCACTAGTACAAGTTAGAGAGTGTGGGATATTTTTACAACGGCTTGCAAAGAAAAAGAATATCCCGATAATTATAATCGGTCACGTGACCAAAGAAGGAAATATTGCGGGGCCTCGTTTACTTGAGCATTTGGTTGATGTGGTTTTGTATATGGAGGGAGAACGATTTCATGATGCAAGAATTTTGCGATCAATAAAAAACAGATTTGGTCCTACTAACGAAACAGGAGTATTTGTTCATACTGAAAAGGGTCTCAAAGAAGTAAAAAATCCTTCCAAGCTTTTTTTGCAAGATGATAAAAAAACCGCCGGCAATGCAGTGGCGGTAGTTCTCGAAGGATCAAGGCCGATATTGGTAGAGATTCAGGCGTTGGTTACTAAGAGTTCTTTCGGTTATCCGAAAAGAACTTCTGCCGGGGTGAGTTTGAACAGACTAAATCTACTGGCAGCAGTTATAACAAAAAACAGTAAAACTAATTTATCGAACAGTGACATTTACTTGAAGGTTTCTGGGGGTCTAAGTATAGCTGAACCTGCCATAGACTTGGCCATAGTTGCCGCCATTATCTCTTCTCACGCCAACAAGGCGATAAAAGGTGAACTTGCCTTCTTCGGCGAGATCGGACTCGGAGGAGAGGTGCGGAGAGTAACCAGAGAAAGCCAAAGAGTCAGGGAAGCCACGAATCTCGGATTCAAACCTTTCGAATCAAAAAACAAATCAATCAACAATATTGCAGAAGAAATTTTGTAAATCTAATATGTTGAATAACATAG
>Ga0307992_1001202_pt1 | contig 15486 bp, 17 predicted proteins | sample EllFjometagen133_FD_203162 | JGI IMG/M metagenome (GOLD analysis project Ga0307992, IMG submission 203162) | Marine microbial communities from Ellis Fjord, Antarctic Ocean - #133 | ecosystem: Environmental > Aquatic > Marine > Unclassified | place: Southern Ocean | collected 2014-10-08
TTAACAGGCAAGATGGTCCTAAATGCCAATGTTCTGGATTATTTACTGGATCATTCGGGACTTATTCCGGAAAGCTGGAAAGGTAAAGAAATTTTTTTCTGGGGTACAATTTATCGCGATCATCACAGCAAACTCTACGTCCGTTGTCTGCGCTGGTATGATTCCGAGTGGAGATGGCACTACTATTGGTTGTTAAATGGTGGCTTCAATTCCGATTGTCCCGCTGCCCTTGTAAGTTGAGCTTAGAATTTAGATCCTTATAACTTGGATCTTTAATTTTTACTCCAAGACCTTGGAAAAAGTAGTATTACACTATTTATTCCAAGGTTTTTTTAAAACTGTATAAATGTAGCTGAGGCTACATTTTTGTGTTATAATGAGGTTTATAACCTTAAAAATATGGACTTAAAAGATTTTTTTAAAGATATAAAATCTAAACCTAGCTATATTGTTGAAAGGCGTCTTGATGATTTAGTACGTAAAAATCATCATTTTAGTCATTTAAGTGAGAAGAATAAGGAATTGGTGCTGTCTTTAGTAAAGAAGTATAAGAAAAAATTAAGAGCTGGCATTGGTGTTTCTCAATATGTGATTAATCACGATATGTATAAGCTTTATCGGAAGCGTTATGATAAGGATTTGACTGAAGTTGACCGCAAGCATATTCGTGAGATTTTAGAAAATTTCAAGAAATAATTTATTGATTAAGGCTCTTTAAAGAGTTCTTAGTTTTTTATTTTCATGTTTTTGCACGCTCTGATCGTTATTACGGGACTCTGTTTATTTGAGATTATTACTAGTGTTGATAATGCTATTATTAACGCTAATATTTTAAAGACGCTGGATAATAAATATAGACGTTTCTTTTTATTTTGGGGTATTTTATTTGCTGTTTTCGTAGTCAGGGGAATTTTACCCTTTGCTATTATCTGGTTGGCCGCTCCCAATTTATCCTTGATTGAGGTATTTCGGGTCGCTTTTTCTGGCAATGGTGAAGTCAATTCTTATTTAACTAGCTCTAAACCCTTATTGTTGATGGGTGGTGGTATCTATTTATTTTTTGTCTTCCTGTCTTGGTTGTTTATGGAGAATAAGAGATTTGCCTTTAGAATTGAAAAATTCTTAAAGAATAGGGTTAAAACTTTTTATCTACTGCTCATTGTTAGTATGGTACTGGTAGGATTGCTTTCTTATCAACATAATATTAATATGTTGATAGCGGCTGCTTTTGGTTTATTAGTGTTTTTAGGGGTCAGTGCCTTGAAAAAACATGCAGAGAAAACAGAGAAGAAATTATTAAATCCGGCTGTTGGTGCTTGGAGTAAGATAATCTATTTAGAAATCTTAGATGCTTCTTTCTCGGTTGATGGCGTTATTGGTGCTTTTGCCTTTACCATGAGTGTTCCTTTTATCATCATCGGTAATGGCCTGGGTGCTATCGTGGTGCGTCAATTAACGATTAAAGGTCTTAATGTGATTACCAAGTTTGTTTATTTGAAAAATGGAGCCATGTATTCCATTGGTATTTTAGGATTAATTATGACTTCAGAAAGTTTTGGGGTGGAATATCCTTTTTGGCTAACACCGCTAGCAACTATTATTTTATTGGCGATATTTTATTGGCGCTCAGTTGAAGCACATCATCCTAAGCTTAATTAATAAAAATAATTATGGTATATATTAAATCTAAAGAAGAAATTGAAGTGATTAGAGCGGGTGGTAAGATTCTGGCCCGTATTTTACGTACTCTTAAGGAGGCAGTTAAACCTGGTGTTAATACAGCTGATTTAGAGGAAATAATGCTTACCATGGTTAAAGAGGCTGGTGGCCGGCCGGCTTTTAAAGATTATTCGATGGGTGATGGCATATTTTTTCCTTCGGCTATTTGTGCTTCCATTAATGATGAAGTGGTGCATGGCACGGCTGTTCCGGGGAGAATATTAAAAGAAGGGGATATCATTGATCTTGATATTGGTATGGAATGGCCAGTTAAGTTAGCTTTAAGAAAGGAATTGGGTTTGCCGACTAATTCTCATTCTCCTGCTGGTGGTTTTTACACGGATATGTGTACGACCGTGGCTGTGGGTAAAATTAGTGCGGAGGCAAAGAAATTATTAGCAGTTACTAAGGAATGTTTGGATGCTTCCATTAAGAAAGTTCGTCCGGGTGCTCGTCTTAATGATATTGGTGGTACCATTCAGAGGATGGCTGAGGGGGCTGGTTTTGGCGTTGTCCGTGATTTAGTTGGGCATGGTGTCGGTTATCAAGCTCATGAAGATCCTGAAGTTTATCATTTTTTAATTAATGAAAAATCTAGTGCTAATTTAGAATTAAAGTCGGGAATGGTGATTTGTATTGAGCCGATGATTAACGCGGGCACAGCCGAAGTAAAAGTGGCTGATGATGGTTTTACCATTTTAAGTGCGGATAATTCTCTAAGCGCTCATTTTGAACATACCATTGCTGTTACTGAAGATGGCTATGATGTTTTAACTCTGGAGTAATATGAATTTAGCAGCTGAAAATCAATATTTAGGTGTAGATTGGGGTGAAAAACGCATTGGTTTAGCTTTGGCTGAACCGGAAACAAAGATGGCCCTACCTTTTAGGACGGTGACTAATTTAAAGGAATTGTTAGCGATTATTATTGAAGAAGCCATTGCTCTGATTATTATTGGTGTACCCAAAAAGATGGCCGGAGGAGCGGCCAATAATCCTTTATTCTTAAATTTCCTGCAGGAGTTAAAAGCAAAAACATCGGTGCCAGTGGTGGAAATTGATGAACGTTTGTCTAGTAAAGGTGCGGATGCTTTAATTGGTAATAATTGTGATAAGGCTGGTCGTGATGAAATTGCGGCCGTAATTTTTTTGCAAAATTATTTAGATAGAATATAAATTCTATGGAAGCGACATATCCTACATTGGCGATAATTTTGAATAGGCGCGATTACCGCGAGGCCGACCGCCTCGTTTCTGTTTATACTCCCGACCGAGGACGTTTGCATTTATTAGCTCGGGGAGCTTGTAAATGGGAATCAAAATTAGCAGCTCATCTGGAGCCAATTAGTATTAGTAGAATTTTAGTAGTAAAGGGGAAAGGTTTTAATTATGTGGGCTCAGCTTTAATTAGTGAGGCCTTTATTAATATTAAGCAGGATTTAAATAAGTTATATTTTGTCGGACAAGCCCTATCTTTATTTATCCGTTTAGTTAAACAGGGGGAAGCAGATAAAGAATTATATCAATGGCTGGAGAGATGGTTACATAATATGAATCAGGCTGAGTCTGGTGAATTGTTTAATAAAGAGGATGGTCGTTTTCGCTTGGCGGTATTTTCCTGGCACCTACTTTCTCTATTGGGCTATGGTGTACAACTCCAGACTTGTGTTGTTTGTGGACAAGATATAAAGGCGGGAAAGAATAATTTTGATTTAAGTCGTGGTGGCCTGGTCTGTTCCGAATGTCAATCAGGACTAAATTATCTGCTTAGGGATAATACACTTTTACCCCTATCTGATAATTGCATCAAATTACTGCGCCTAGTTGATGGTGGTGAAATTATGAATATTAAGTTTTCACCCAAGCTCCTAAAAGAGTGGGAAAATCTAAATTTACAGAGACAGCGTTGGTCAGAGCTTTAGTTTTGATTTTATCCTTTGTTTTGTAGAAAAAATAGCCGATTTAGAAGCTCTTTTCAACTTGCTAAATGGCTTGAAATGAGTTAAGATTAAAAAGTGAAAAAACCTTAAATATTAAGGATTTTTGTAATTAAATACATAAAATATGTCAAGAATATCAATTGCTGCTGCTAAAAATCAAGCTAGTGGCAAGGTAGAAATAACTGGTTTTGTGCAAAATATTCGCCTGATGAAAGGTTTGGCATTTTTTGATTTGCGTGATTTAAGCGGCAATATGCAGTTGGTTATTGAAGAATCTAGGGATGCTGATATTTATAAACTTGCTCAGACTATTAATTTGGAAAGTGTTATTAGTGTTAGTGGAGAATTAAAAGAGAAGCCAGCTAAAAAGAATAATCCCAATCCAGTTAAAGACTACGAAATGCTTGTAAGTGAGTTAAATATTTTGAGTTTAGCTGAAGCTAATTTACCTATTCCAGTTTTAGCTAAAATTGATAATGAAGCCAATTTAGATAATCGTCTTGATTGGCGTTGGTTGGATTTACGTCGACCGGAACATCGTCAGATTTTTCAAGTGTGGACAAAATTAGAAGAGGGTTTTCGTGCCCAGTTATTAGCTGAAGATTTTATACAGATATATACTCCATGCCTTATGAATACGTCCAGTGAGACTGGTTCTGAGGTTTTTGAAGTTAAATATTTTGATACTAAAGCCTACCTTTCGCAGTCACCACAGTTTTATAAGCAGATGGCCATTGCATCTGGTTTTGAAAAAGTATTTATGACCGGACCAGTATTTCGGGCTGAGGCTTCCTTTACCAGCCGTCATGTGGCTGAGTTTACCGGTTGGGATTTTGAATTTGCTTATCTTGATTCTTATATCGATATTATGGATTTAGAAGAACGGGTAATTATTAGTGCTTTTAAGAAAGTGAAGGAATTAAAGATTAATATTGAAATTCCAACAGCACCTTTTCCACGTCTAAGCTTAGCGGAAGTTAAAAGTAAATTAAAAACAGCTGGTATTGCCAGTGAAAAAGATCATGATTTATCGCCGGAAGAAGAAAGAGAAATTTGTCGTCTGATTAAAGAAGAGCAGGGACATGACTTTATTTTTGTGACTGACTATCCAATTGCTGCTCGTCCTTTCTATCATATGCGCCATGAAGATAATCCTGGTTTAACTAAAAGTTTTGACTTACTCTATCGTGGTGTTGAAATTACCACTGGTTCCCAGCGGGAACATCGTTTAGATATTTTAAAGAAGCAAGCGGTGGAAAAAGGTATAAATTTAGAGGAATTAAAGGATTATCTAAATTTCTTTCGTTATGCTTGTCCACCTCATGGTGGTGCTGGCATTGGTCCGGCTCGTATTATTATGAAAATGCTTAATATCGACAATGTTAAGGAAGTTTGTTTCTTACCTCGTGATGTTAAGCGTTTAAAGCCTTAGTTAAAATAATCATCATTTAAATTGTATGTCTAAAGTTTCCATCAAACAAATATATCGACAAAGTGAAGATTACTTGCAAAAAGAAGTAAATATTTCTGGCTGGGTACGCACGGTGCGCTCTTCCGGTGAGGTTGCTTTTATTGAGGTAAATGACGGTAGTTTTTTCAAAGGTTTGCAGGTGGTTATTAATAATACTTTAAATAATTTTGAGGCTTTAGAGAAATTAAATATTGGTTCATCTTTGGAAGTGAAAGGAAAATTAATTCCTTCACCAGCCGAAGGACAAGCTTTTGAGTTGTCAGCCGAAGAAGTGACGGTGATTAATGAGGCACGTGAAGATTATCCTTTGCAGAAAAAGCGTCATAGTTTTGAATTCTTACGTGAGATTGCTCATTTACGTCCACGTAGTAATACTTTTTCAGCAGTTTTTCGTTTACGCTCCGTTCTTAGCTTTGCCATTCATAAATTCTTTCAGGAAGAAAACTTTTCCTATGTGCATACACCAATTATTTCTGCCAGTGATTGTGAGGGAGCAGGCGAAATGTTTCAGGTCTCAACTTTAAATCTAAAAAAAGTACCTTTGACCAAAGAAGGGGAAGTTGATTTCTCTCAAGATTTCTTTAATCAAAGGGCCGGACTTACTGTTAGTGGCCAATTGAATGCCGAGGCTTTAATTATGGGTCTGGATAAGGTTTACACTTTTGGTCCTACTTTTAGAGCAGAAAATTCAAATACCAGTCGGCATGCTTCTGAGTTTTGGATGGTGGAGCCAGAAGTGGCTTTTGCCGATTTAAAAATAGACATGGATTTAGCGGAGCGTATGTTGAAATATTTAATTAACTATGTTTTGCGTGAATTACCAGAAGAAATGGCCTTCTTTAATGAATTTATTGATAAGGGTTTAACTGAACGTTTGCAAGCAGTGGTGGCGGCTGATTTTGGCCGTATTACTTATACCGAAGCCATTGATCTTTTGCTTAAAAGTAATGAAAAGTTCAGTTACCCTGTATCTTGGGGAATTGATTTGCAAACTGAACATGAACGTTATTTAGCAGAGAAGGTTTTTAACAAGCCTATGTTTTTAACTGATTATCCTAAAGATATTAAAGCTTTTTATATGCGTCAGAATGATGACGGTAAGACGGTGGCGGCCATGGATTTATTAGTGCCTGGTATTGGTGAGATTATTGGTGGTAGTGAGAGAGAGGATCGTTACGAAGTATTGGAAAAACGTATCGCTGAATTAGGAATGAATCCAGAAGATTATCGCTGGTATCTTGATTTACGTCAGTATGGCTCTGTCCCTCATGCTGGCTTTGGGCTTGGTTTTGAAAGAGTAATTATGTATTTATCAGGTATGGCCAATATTCGTGACGTGATTCCATTCCCACGTACACCTAAAAATGCGAAATTTTAGAGATAAGTATGTTTTCTTCGTTTTTTATTTTATTAATCTTATCTTTGACTGTTGTTTCCATCATAGCTTTGGTGATTGCAGTTAGAGCTGAAACAAAAAATATGCCCAACAACACTCACAACGCGAAATATGCCTTTTATTATCTTTTATCTTTAGTGGCTTTAATTTTTACCGCCTTATCAGTCGGTATGATTGTTTTTGGTATTATTGATAGTAGTATTATTGATGCCTTAACTTACAATAGTTATAATAACGTTGATGGCCAGTTGAAGTTTGCTATTTCCGCTCTTTTTATTGCCGCTCCTATCTATTATTTCCTGTCCCATTTAATTAATCGCGGTTTAAGCAGGAAGGAAATAGAAATTGACTCATCTTTACGTCGTTGGCTAACTTACTTTATTATCTTGGTTGCCTCCGTTACCATCCTGGGTGTTTTCATTAGTGTAATTAATAATTTTCTTTCGGGTGAATTGACCCTGCGCTTTATTTCAAAGGCAGCAACTATGTTGCTAATTGCGGCTGCTGTTTTTTCCTTTTATTTCTACGATATTAAACGAATGGAAATAAAAAAGAAGGACTTGATTTTAATGCTATTCGCTTGTATTTCCGGATTTTTAGTCTTAGCGACTTTTGTGGCAGCTTGGTTTTTTGTGGAATCACCCCAACTCGCTCGAGCCAAACGCTTGGATCAAATTGTTGTTAATAACATTTATCAATTGGAAGATTCAGTTAATAATTATTATGTCGAGTATGGCACTTTACCTGCCAGTTTAGATGATTTAAAAAATTCCAAAAATGTTTATTTCGATACTAAGAATTTAGTGGATCCAGAAACAAAGGTAGCGATTGAATACAAAGTGGAGGGTGAGGAAAATTTTTCTTTTTGTGCTGTTTTCCGTATTGATAGCGCTGATCAGCGTAGCAATAATATGTATGCCAATCCTGGTATTCGCGAGTATACCGCCGGTTATGATTGTATTTCAGGGCAACTTTGGGGTGATTCGGATTTAGTTATTCCGGTCAAAAGATAATAATTTATGATGGATTTTAGCACTGAAAAATTTCAAGGTCCGCTGGCTCTGCTTCTGCAAATGATTGAGAAGGAGGAGATGGATATTACCGAGATTGCCTTAGCTTCAATTGCCGACCAATATGTAGCCTATGTTGAACAGGCTAAGAATATTGACTTGGATGAGATTGCTGATTTTTTGGTGGTGGCCGCTCGTTTATTGTATATCAAGTCAAGAGCCCTATTACCTTATTTAAGTAGCGGAGAAAATGAAGCTGAGCTTGATGATTTAGAAAGGCAGTTACGGATGTACAAGGAGTTTGTTGATGCTAGTTTGCAGATTTCTACTTTGATTAATCGCGAGCGCCTAATGTTTACTCCGGTTTTTAACAAGAACGGTCGTCAGCAGAAGAAAAAGGAAATATCTTTTGCACCGCCAATAAAGTTAAAGGTGAATGATCTAAAAGAAAGCTGGCTTTTGATTTTAGCGCGCCTAAAGAAACGGGAACAAAAACTACCAGAAGAAAGAATGGAGCCTAAAATTAGCATTGATGAGCGCATTGGTTACATCAGAGGTCTTTTAAGTGAACAATTGTCTTTAAGTTTCCAGAATTTTTTGAAAACCGCTACTTCCAGAGTGGAAGTTGTAATTAATATCTTAGCAGTGCTGGAGTTAGCTAAGCAAAGGGAATTAGTTTTTGAACAGGAAGAGCTTTTTAGCGAAATAAAAGTTCTTAAAATATAATTAATTGTTGTTATGTTAAAGTTATCATCACAATTGGAAGCAATTTTACTGGTGGCTAATAAGCCAGTTAGTTTAAAAGAGTTAAGTAGGGTTACTGAGGCTAAGACGGTTGAAGTTGAAATTGCCTTAAATGATTTAAGTTCAGAGTATGATCAAAATGAGCGTGGCTGGCGTTTAATTAGTGCTAATCATAATTATCAGTTGGTGAGCGCTGGTGAACATTCAAGTTTAATTAAAGATTTTTTAAAAAGTGAAGCTAGCGGTGAATTGTCTCAACCGAGTTTAGAGGCTTTAACCATTATTGCTTATCGCGGTCCGGTGGTTAAAATTGAATTAGAAAGAATCCGTGGTGTTAATTGTAGTTTAATTATTCGTAATCTTTTGCTCCGTGGTTTAATTGAAGAAATCTTTAATAAACAAAAGAATGAAAATTATTATCAAGTGACTTTAGATTTTGTTTGTTTTCTTGGTTTAAATAATATCAGTGAATTACCTGATTATAAGCGTCTCCATAGTCCTGAAACTTTAGAGGATTTGTTGGCGGAGAAAGAAACAGCATGTTAAGTATTATTTCCAATATTTTAGCTTTAGCCATGTCTATTTATCTGCCAGCTGCCCCAACAGTGTATGTTAGTGGTGATTGGCGAGGGGTGGAGGCCTGTGTTAGTGATCGTCATCTGCCGGTTAATGATGATAGGCAAGTGGTGATTGCTCAGTCGCCGGAAGTGGAGGCAAAAAGTGTGGCGGTTTTAACCGATGACGGCAATGTTTGGCTAACGAGCAAAGATGCTGGTCGAAGACAGCCAATTGCCAGTATTACCAAGTTAATGACTGTCTTGGTTTTTCTAGATCATAATCCTGGTTGGGATGCAGTTTATACGATTAATAGAGATGATATTGTTGCTGGTGGTCGCATTAATCTTTTTTGGGGGGAGCAGGTAAAAATTCGTGATTTATTTAATGCCAGCCTAGTCGGTTCAGATAATGGTGCTACTTTATCACTGGCGCGTTCCACTGGTTTAAGTGATGAAGAATTTATTGTGGCCATGAATAAGAAGGCAGTTTTCTTAGGTCTAATGCAGACTGAATTTGCTGATGTTATTGGTCTTGATAATCGTAATTTATCCAATGCTAAGGATGTGGCTCGTTTGGCGCAGACTGCTTTAGATCAAGTTGATATTGCGGCTACCAGTGGTAAATCTGTTTATGTGTTTAATACTCTACAAGGAAAGAAGAAGACCATAGAATCAACCGACTGGTTGTTAGATGGAAATCTGTTGGATAATATTGAGGTGATTGGCGGGAAAACTGGATATACCGAAGAAGCTGGTTATTGTTTTGTTGGTCGCTTTAAAGATGCTGATGGTCGTAGTATTATTACTGTAGTTTTAGATAGTGGCGGCATCAATGAACGTTTTCAACAAGCAAGTATTTTAGCCCGTTGGGCCTTCACTTATTGTCAGTGGTAAAAACTATGTCATTAATCAATAATTTATATTTACAGTTTGGCCGATTTTTACGGGACAAACATCCCAAGATATTTAGGGTCTGCGAAGATCGTAAGTCAATTATTAAATTCTTTGTTTCCGGCACTTCGGCTGCCATTATTGATTTATTAGCCTTGTATATTTTTCATGGTGTCTTTCATTGGGAAATAGTTTTATCCACGTCATTAGCCTTTCTGTTTTCTTTTATAGTGAGCTTCAGTCTGCAAAAGTTGTGGACTTTCCGTAATTATAGTAATAAGCGTTTACCTCATCAATTGGTTTTATATATCAGCGCTGCTTTTATCAGTTTAAACCTCAATGCTTTGGCAATGCACCTATTGGTTAATAATTGGCATATCTGGTATTTGCTGTCACAGATAATCGTTAATGTGTTCTTGGGAATTATTAATTTCTTTACTTATAAATACATAGTTTTTAGAAATAAATTAAATGAAAATTAAGCTTAAAACAGAACAATTAGGAGGGACTAGTCCGGCTCAGTGGCTACGTCGCGCTGGTTATGTTTATATTGTTGATAGGCAGACTAATCAAGAGAGTTTTGCTCGTCGTTTTAATCGTGATTTTTATCCTCGTTTTCATTTATATGTACAGACTGAGACCGGACAGGATTTTATCTTTTTTAATTTACATTTAGATCATAAGAAGGCTAGCTATGAAGGACAGAGTCGCCATAGTGCTGATTACGATGGTGAATTAGTACAAGAGGAGGCAGCGCGGTTAAAAGCTTTGTTAATACCGATAAATTCTGCTAATCATACTCAGGTGAATACTGATAATGGCGATGTTTTAAATCGTTTGCAGGTACCTGATATTAGTCAGAGACGAGAAAAAATTAATAAAAAATCTTGGTGGCGAAAAATATTTTAATAAATTATGTCTTCAGCAGAAGAAATCAAAACTAAATTGGATATAGTAGATGTAATTAGGGAATATATTCAGGTGAAAGCAGTGGGCGCTAATTTTCAGGCTCTCTGTCCTTTTCATAATGAAAAATCACCATCTTTTATAATCTCTCCTGATAAACAGATTTGGCATTGTTTTGGTTGTGGCAAGGGTGGTGATGTCTTATCCTTTGTTCAAGAAATGGAAGGTCTTAGTTTTCCTGACACTCTGCGTCTATTAGCACCGAAGGCCGGTGTGACTTTAAAGTATGAATCAACTCAGGAATATTCTAAGCGGGGAAGATTGTTAGATTGTTTGCAGGCAGCGGCTGAACAAGGGCAGTATTGGTTAGAAAATGATGCTATTGGTAAGAAGATGAAGGCTTATTTATTAAAGCGTGGTTTAAGTGAGCAAACTTTAAAGGATTGGCAAGTCGGCTATGTGCCTGATGCTTGGACACCAATGCTTGATCACCTGCGTTCTAAAAAATTTAAAGATGAAGAAATATTTGCCGCTGGTTTAGCTGGTCGTAGTGAACGGGGAAGCGCCTATGATCGTTTTCGTGACCGTATTATTTTTCCCATTAAAGATGTAAGCGGTCATATTATTGCCTTTACCGCTCGTATCAATCCAGACAAGGAAAAAACTATTCCCGGAGGTAAGTATATTAATAGTCCACAAACGGAAGTGTATGATAAGAGTAGAGTATTGTTTGCTCTTGATAAAGCTAAGCGAGCCATTAAGGATCGCGGCTTTGCCATTGTGGTTGAAGGGCAGATGGACGCTATTGCCTGTCATCAACATGGTTTTACCAATACGGTAGCCTCTTCCGGAACCGCTTTAACTGCTGAGCAGTTAAATCTATTAAAACGTTTTAGCAATAATATAGCCCTATCTTTTGATATGGATAGTGCTGGTCAATTGGCAGCTGACCGGGGTATTCGCGAGGCCATGACCCTGGATATTAATCTCAAGATTATTACTCTATCTGAGGAGTATAAAGACCCGGACCAATGTCTGCAGTCTAATCCGGATGATTTTAAGCAGGCGGTTATTAACTCGCGACCGGTAATGGAATACTATTTTGATAAAGTTAGTAGGGGTAAGGATTTGAGTAAGTTGGCTGATAAGAAAGAGGTTATTAAGTTGATGTTGAATATGATTGTGAAGCTGGCTAATAAGATTGACCAGGAATTTTGGTTTAAGCGTTTGGCCGAGAGCACTGGCGTTTCCGAACAAATTTTACGTGAAAGCGTAGTAGTAAGGGAGCCCTTGAGAAGTCGGGCGACAGCAAAAACAGAAATCAAGCCGGCGGTAGCCGAAATGGAGCCAGTTAATCGTGATGAACGCTTAGCTGATATTTTGTTAGCTCTGCTTCTAAAGGCTCCAGAATATATTCCTTATGCCGCTTCGCATTTAGAGCCGGATGACCTGCTATTGGAGAATTTACGCCAATTTTACAAGAACTTAATAATCTATTATAATAAGTTTGCCGTTCTTGAATACGATGCTTTTCGCTTATATTTGCAAGAACAGGCCGATAAAGGTGTAGAGATCATTGATCGCCTGGCTCTTTTGGCAGAAAGGGATTATTATGACTATGATTTAAACCAGTTGAAATCGGAATTAAGTAAAGTTTTATTAGAATTAAAAAAATTCAGTCTGAAGAGAAAGATTAAACAATTGCAGGATCAGATCGGGGTAGCTGAAGCTAGTTCGGGTCAGGCAGACTTGAATAATTTAATGACGGAGATAAAAAATTTGACTGAGCAGCTTAATTCGCTGCATAGTCTTTAAAATTATGGCCACATCCAAAACTACAAAAAAAACCACTGCTAAAAAAGTGGCATCAAAAAAAGCAGTGAGCGCTAAAGCGACTCTGAAAAAGACAGGCACTAAAGTGTCTAAGAAAGTGGCGCCCAAAAAGACGGTGGTTAAAAAAGCGGTTAAGGCCAGTGTGAAAAAAAGGGCTGTTAAAAAAACTGCTGTGAAGAAATCTACGGTGAAGAAGATGATGACTAAAAAAGCTTCAGTTAAAAAGATAGTTACCAAGAAAGCCACCAAGAAAGCCACCAAGAAAGCCACCAAGAAAGCCACCAAGAAAGCCACCAAGAAAGCCACCAAGAAAGCCACCAAGAAAGCCACCAAGAAAGCCACCAAGAAAGCCACCAAGAAAGTGGTGAAGAAGGTAACTAGGCCTAAGGTAGTTAATAAAGAACCGCATGTAGTCGTCTTTCCAACCGAAATTCAGATTAAGAAGCTTTTAGATAAGGGTCGTTTAAGAAGTTTTGTAACTGAAACTGAATTATTGTATCTATTTCCGGAAGTAGAAGAGTATGTTTATGAATTTGATCTTTTTTTAGGTGACCTACAAAAAAATGGTGTTCGTATCGCTGAAGATTCCGGACGCATTTTAGATACTCATGAAAAAAATCCAAATATTACTTCTGCGAAAGCAGCTGCTTCGGTAACCTTTGATTTATCCAAGTTAAGCGCTGATTCCATTCAGATGTATTTAAAGGAAATTGGTAAGGTACCGCTTTTAACTTCGGCCGAAGAAGTGGAGCTGGCTAAGCGTAAGGAGAAGGGTGATAGAGAGGCAGAAAAGAAGATTATTGAAGCTAATCTACGTTTGGTTGTCTCTATTGCTAAGAAGTTTGCCGGAGCCAAGGGTTTAAGCTTGCTTGATCTGATTCAGGAGGGCAATATTGGTCTATTTAGGGCCGTAGAGAAGTTTGAATACCGTAAGGGCTATAAGTTCTCAACTTATGCTACTTGGTGGATTAGACAGGCAATTACGAGGGCATTAGCTGATCAGAGTCGTACCATTCGTATTCCGGTTCACATGGTGGAAACTATTAATAAATTCCAGCAAGTCCAGCGTACTTTAATTCAGGAATTGGGACGTGAGCCTTTGGCTGATGAGGTTGCAGCTGAGATGGGTGAAGATATTGTTAAGGTTCGTTATATTATTAAGATTTCTCAGGATACCATATCTTTAGAAACCAGTATTGGTGATGATGAAGAAGATTCCACTTTAGAAGACTTTATTGAAGATGTAAAAAATGTTACTCCGGATAGAGCGGCCGCTTTGCAGTTGTTACGTGATTATGTGCGTGATATTGTGGCTCAGTTGTCTCCGCGTGAACAGAAGATTTTAGAAATGCGTTTTGGTTTGGTTGATGGTGTGGCCCATACCCTAGAAGAAGTGGGACAGGAGTTTGAAGTTACTCGTGAACGCATTCGTCAGATTGAGTCTAAGGCTTTAGAAAAGATTAGACGCTTTAAGGGTTTGGAGAAGTTGAGGGATTACTAATTTTATTTATGGACAAGAAGACTATTAATAGATTAATGATTATCGCTTTTGAAGAGGCTGATTTAGTGGTTGAAAAGGGGTATTCTAATCGACCCTTTGGTGCAGTTTTGGCCGATAAAAAGGGAAATATTATAGCTAAAGCTGGAAATACAACGAAAAGAGATAATGATATAACTGCTCATGCCGAAATGAATCTCCTAAAGAAAGCTTTTAAAAAGTTAAAAATTGTAGATTTGTCAGAATATATAATAGTTGTAAATGCTGAGCCATGTTCTATGTGTGCTACGGCGTGTATAAAGGCTGGGATTAAGGAATTTTATTATAGTTTACCAAGGGAGAAGGGTTGTAATCCAAATTTAGGTTTAAAGGAGGTGGTCCTTAAATCAAAGGGTAAAATTATAGTAGAAGGTGGTATTTACGTATGAAAATTAGCTATTGACTTGCCTACTGATTTCTTCTAAAATATAGTAGAAATGTTGAATTCAACATTTTTTGTTTTAACAACAAAATAATTCCCGGGTGGCGCAGCGGTAGCGCAGTTGGCTGTGAACACAAATTGTGATTTATCACAAAGGTTCTACGCAGCTTCCTCAAGTAATTGAGGTCGAAAAACGAGGTGAACTGTCTGGAAGCCTAACATCGAAAGATTAAGGTAATCAGCAGCCAAGCCGTGTATATTTTTACACGGAAGGTTCAGAGACTATCCCGAAAGGGAGTAGGTCCGTCAATCTTGACGGCCCGAAGCGCCTCGCACCCGCCAAATTGGGCGGGTGATGATATAGTCCACACCATTAAGAAATTAGTGGGTAAGTGTAACCAATTGGTCGTCGGTTCGAATCCGACCCCGGGAGCAATATTGACAAAAAGTATACTGTATGGTATACTTTTTTTATAGTTAAAATTGTTATTGAACCTTACAAAATAAAAAAAATGGCAGAAAAAAGTTTAAGATCTAAACTCCATACTCTTATTGGCAATGAAATGAGATTAGGAAAACGCTCAAATATGTATGGAGGCGTATCTCATCATGCAGAGGCACATGAAAAAGCTGAAAACGAATTGGAAAAGTTTTTAGAGGAAAATCCATCAATGATGGAATATGTAGAAGATGTGGAAGAACATTTTCGGAAACAGTTATATTAAACATTCAAGCCCTGAGACTAAAATAGTTTCAGGGTTTTTAATTTGTCTAAACTAATCTTAACAGCAGGGAATATATCAAATAGTTCTGAAAATATGTAATCTGCGGAGCATCTAAAAATAAGCTAATATTAGCTTATTTTTTGTTATAAATAAAGCAAAAACGTCACAAATTGTGACGCTATTGTGTCGTAAAACCTCAATGTTTTTGCATTTCGGTTTTTTTCTGTATTTTATCCTGGAAGTAAAGTTTGTTAGCATTGCAGCAAAAGAGTTTACACTTTTGGAAATAGTTTTTATAATAAATAGTTATTATTTATTGTAAAAACTACCTGTATGAACACATATGATGTTAGATATATGCAATTACAACAAGAA
>Ga0307992_1001203_pt1 | contig 15468 bp, 16 predicted proteins | sample EllFjometagen133_FD_203162 | JGI IMG/M metagenome (GOLD analysis project Ga0307992, IMG submission 203162) | Marine microbial communities from Ellis Fjord, Antarctic Ocean - #133 | ecosystem: Environmental > Aquatic > Marine > Unclassified | place: Southern Ocean | collected 2014-10-08
AATATATATTTAGCAATATATATAAAAATCGTATAACGCTTAATATTTCCAGGATTATTCTTGAACACATTCTTCATAATACGATAGTTCATCGATTGTGCCATTAATACAGTAAAAACCCCAAGAACGTAACTTACTACTAGTCCCCAATCATTAGAAATAAAATAAAGCACAAAAGCAGCAACTAAGGAAACAGGCCAGCAAAATAAAAATGTTAATTCAATTACGTTTGCTTTCTTCATCTTTGTCGCCTCCATTAATATTCTTCAGTACTCTCTTAATAAAATTGGTTAGCCCTGCAAAAAGTCCTAGGAACAAAAATACATAAGCTAGGATAGTTTTATCTGTAAAAAATAAATTATCTAAAAATCTACCTAAAAAATATCCTAATAGCATTCCTACAAAAGTTTCTACAAAAAAGGCGGTAACCAAATTAATAATTAAAATTACTTGTTTGTTGCCTCGTTTATTCAACGATCATCAACCTTCTAATTTGTGGATCTTATTTACTCGGGTTACGTGTCGTTCTTCAACGGATTCTTTTGTATTCATGTAAATATCTAGATATTTTTTTACTTCTTCTATGGTGCTCACCCTTGAGCCAAAAGCAATTATATTTGCGTGATTATGGCTTTTAGCTGATTCAGCTGTAAAAGCTGTACTAACAACCGCGGCTATTACACCTTTAATCTTGTTGGCTGCAATACTGATACCAAGTCCAGTGCCACATATAACAATACCAAAATCAACTTTTGCGTTAACAACACTGTGACCAACTTTTGCTGCATAATCAGGATAATCAACTGGTTCTAATGAGTATGTCCCCTCATCGATTACTGCAATATCTTTTGTTTCTAAATAGGCTTTTAAAAGTTCTTTGTATTTATAACCTGCATGGTCAGATCCAATAGCTACTTTCATGTTAAACACCCCTTATTTAATACTATAACAATTATAACAAAACTGTTTTGTTTTTACAACTAAATACATATAAAAAAGAGAGGCTACACCTCTCTTGCATACGAAATATTCCCTTTACCTTTTTGTTTTGAAAAATACATTGTCTTGTCAGCTAAATCAAATAAACTTTCATAATCTAAATTATTCCCAATAATAGGTACAATTCCTACAGAGGCACTTACTTCAACTTGTTGTCCTTGAGGATTCAATGTTTCAACAACATATATAATATCTAGGGCAACCTTATAAGCTTTTTCTTCTGTGCAATTAGTAAGATATACAAAAAATTCATCTCCACCCATACGATAGTAAATTACATCATCTTCGTAATTAGCAATAAATTTGTCAGCTAGCATTTTAAGATAATTATCCCCTACACGATGACCAAACAAATCATTAATTCGTTTAAAATTATCTATATCAAAGAATAAACCATAAGAATGATCTGTTTCTCTTGCTAGACTTAAATGTAATTTTAAACTTTCTCTTGTGAATAAATTTGTTTGAGCATCTTTATATCTATTTTTATAATAAAGGATGGCTCTCGGTGTCCTATTAGAAATCCAATTCACATGACCTAATATAATCTCGTTATTACCATTCTTTTTTGTTATTGAGCGGATTGACAAACAAAGCCAAAGAACTTCACCGTTATTTCTTAAAGGCAAATACAATTCATCCATTATATCTAAATCATTTAAATTGCTCTTAATATCGCTAATATAGTTATTGCGTCCATACACTTCTGAAATTGGATTTTGAATTTCGATCATTTTAAGAAAATCTTTTACACGTAGTTTTTCAATGTCCTTTAAACCTATCAACGAAGAATCGCCTCGAAGAAATATAATTTCAGCTTCGCTTCTCTTCGTCCAATCAAAGCAAAAAACGATATCACTTACACATGTAGATGCATGTTTTTCCATAATATCGATATTATATTCTCTTAAAATTTTATCATTTGATATTTTATTATACATTAGATCCTCACTTAATGATGACTTCACCTTGTCTAAGCATTTCATCTCTTGCTAAATCAAAAACTGTTGATGGCATAGATTCTAAATCGTTGCCTTTAACAATATAATCTACTTTATTCTCAAAGGAAAGAACATCGCTAAATTTTGTAATAGCAGGTTGATTACTATAGTTAAGACTTGTAACAACCATAGGCCCATGCTTTTTAAGCAATTCTAAACTTATTTTATTTCCAGGAATTCTTATTCCAACTGTTTCTTTTCCAGAAGTTATTATATCACAAACTTTTTCATTTTTAAAGAAAATTATCGTTAGTTTCCCAGGCCAGTGTTTTCTTAATTTAATTGGAATCTCTTGGTTTTCCTTTATTAAAGAGTACACTTGTTTTAAATCGGCGCATAATACCACCATAGGTTTCGAATAATCTCTGCCTTTAATATCATATATTTTTAATATCGATTCTTTGTCCTCGTAGAGACAACCGATACCATAAACTGTGTCGGTTGGAAAAACTATAACTTTGTTTAACAAACTATAATTTAAGTAATTATCTTGATCTAAAATCATCACCATCACCTACAATAATGTTATATATTTCCATTGGTTTCTTAACAATAAAATCCGCACCTGCATCTATTAGTTCTTGCTTTTCTCTAAAGCCCCACAATACTCCTACACTATTAAATCCAGCATTTTGAGCTGTTTCAATATCTGTTTTTGTATCTCCTACATAAAGCACTTCTTCTGCATTAACATTTAGATTAGAAATCAAATCAATAGCTGAAGCTGGATTTGGTTTGATTTCAAACTCCGGTTTTTTACCATAAACTAAATCAAATTTATAGTCTTTAAAATAATAAGCTATTACATCAACGGTTTGAAAATGTGGTTTATTTGACAAAATATTTACAGCTATCTTTTTTTCTTTAAGTTTGTGCAACAGTTCCACTATTCCAGAATATGGTTTTGTTTTAGCATTATGTCTAAAAGCGTATTCTTCAATATACCCTTGTTTTAATTGTTCAGATTGTGAGTCATCTAATTTCAGCCTTTTGATTATTCTTGAAATCAACACATCAATTCCTTTACCAACAAAATATTTATATTCTGCTTCCGAAAAAGTTGGATAATTGTATTTTTCTAATGTAACGTTAAAGCTATCAGATATATCAGATATTGTATCTAATAGTGTTCCATCTAAGTCAAAAATAATTGCTTTGTATTTCATATTTACTCCCATAAAGATAATTGTTTAAAAATTATATTTTTAACTGGTTTATATGTTTTTCTATGAATATCACATATTCCAATTTCATTTAGAGCTTTTATATGTTCTTTTGTTGGATATCCCTTATGTCGTTTAAAACCATAGCCAGGATAAATTCCATCCATTTCAATCATATAATCATCTCTAGTTTCTTTAGCCAAGATTGATGCCGCCGCTATTGAAGCTGATAAAGTATCCCCCTTGATTATCGATTTAAAAGGTATTCCTATTTCTTCTAATGGCATAGCGTCAGAAAGAATAAAGTTTGGAATGATATCTAGCTTCTTAATAGCTTCTATCATCCCTCTTTTTGAGGCCTGATATATATTTATTTTATCAATAGTTTCAACATTTACAAAATGATATGCATAAGCTAAAGCTTTTTCTTTTATTTCCTTGAGTAAAACTTGTCGCCTTTTATGTGAAAGTTGTTTTGAATCCTTTAAACCTTCTATAGGATTGTTTGGATCTAGTATAACCGCTGCTGCAACTAGAGAACCAGCTAATGGACCTCTTCCTACTTCATCTACACCAACTACATATTTAATCCCACGATTCCAAAGATTCTTTTCATAAGAATACATCTTTTACTGTCTCCAATGTTATCTTACCTAATTTTGCGTTTCTAAAATCATATAAGAATAAACTAATAACGCGTTCATAATCAATATATCCACCGGAGAGTTTACATCCTCTTCTTTTTCCGATTTCGTCCATAATTTCTACCGGTGTTAAGTCTTCAATATTTTTTATGTCATATCTTTCATTCAATCTACTCGGATAATTTTCAATTAAGAAATTAATACCAAATATAACTATATCATCAAGTGGTAAAATGTCATCTTTAATTGATCCTAACAGAGCTAAATTGTAGCCGACTTTCACATTTTCAAACTTAGGCCATAAAACTCCTGGGTTATCTAATAGTAACAAGTTGCTATTTGTTTTTATATATGATTGTGATTTTGTTACTCCAGGAAGATTACCAGTCTTAACTTTGTTTTTTCCAGAGAGATTGTTGATGAATTGTGATTTACCAACATTAGGTATCCCAATAACTATTGCCCTAAATGCTCGACTTTTCATACCCTTCTCTTGTTCTTTTTGAACGAGAGGTTTTAAAATTTGTTCCGTTTTTTTATAGATTTTAGATAAATTATTACCAGTTAAAGCATTTGCTGCTATGCAGTTTATTCCTTCGCTTTCATAATAATCCATCCACTCTTTTGTCTTTATATCATCCGCTAAATCAGTTTTGTTTAAAATCATTAGTTTAGGTTTCCCTTTAATAATTTCGCCTAAAAACGGATTCCTAGAGGATTCCGGTACTCGTGCATCTATTATTTCATAGACTATATCTATAATTGGTAATTTTTCTTCAATTTGTCTCCTGGCTTTTTGCATATGGCCCGGAAACCATTGTATTTGTTTCATAAAATCACTCCATTATCCTATAGGACAAGTATTTGTAGATATTCTGTATATTACTTTTCCTAACATATTCTCTTCAGATTTCAAACCAAACATCCTTGAATCTTCTGAGTTATTACGATTATCTCCTAGAACATAGTAATAACCCTCAGGGATTACTATTTCATCATAAGTAATATAAAAATTGCCCATTGTTTCTTCTATCAACACATCATTTATATAAACTCCTGAAGCATTAACTAAAAGTTTATCTCCCGGTCCAGCAACGAGTCGTTTTATTAAGTACAAATCATTTTGCTTTAGAATAACAATATCATCATGTTGATAATCATCCACGTATTTAATTATTACTGCATCATTATCACAAAAAGTAGGTTGCATTGATACCCCTTCAACTTGAGCGAATGAAAAGAAAAATCCATTGATTACCATAACTATTACTAGAAATATTGGAACGATTGAGAACATATCTGCTGCATTGTGTAATTTTTCATACTTGGCTATTGAATCAATTTGATCTACTTCATTTTGGTCTCTTCTTTGAAAGAATTTAATCGCAAATATAACATATACGATAAATCCAACTACAATAATTATTATAAATATTAAAGAAAACAATTCAGCTATTAAAGGACTAGGTACATTATTAAACGTTCTGTTCAAATTAAAGATAAAAAACTTGTTTTGCTGCAATATAATAAATAGTATTGCGCATGTTATAAATAACGTGAAAAAACTGATGATCATTCTAAATGATTTTTTCATCAGTTTTCTATTTTCTAATAAAATTTCTTCTGTTTCTTCAATTAAGTTTTCTTCGTTCATATTATTCTATACTTTCAAAAATTTTTGCTAAGCCTTCAAAGTCTACTAATACAGTTCTTGGTTTTGTACCAACATTTTGTGACACTATATTAAATTTTTCCATTGTATTAACAATTTGAGTTGCTCTATTAAATCCTATTCCAAACACTTGTGTAATTTTATTAAGCGAGCATTTTCCTTGTTCAACGACATAATTTGATACATCTTTAAACAATTCATCTATGCTATCAATGCTCTCTCCAGTCCTAGCTAATACGATAAGACTTTCATGAGAAAACATATATTCTGGTTTTGCTTGAACTTTAATAAAATCAGTTAAAGCTTCTATCTCTTGTGGAGATAAATAAGCTCCTTGAAGGCGCCTTGCCATACCATTTTCAGATAACAGCATATCACCTTTACCTAATAGTTTCTCTGCTCCAGTCATATCTAATACAACACTTGAGTCAGTAGATGATGGAACTCTAAAAGCAAATCTAGTTGGAATATTTGCTTTAATTGATCCTTTTAAGATATCCGCAGATGGTCTTTGAGTAGCTAACAATAAGTGAATACCAACGGCTCTTGATTTTTGTGTAAGTTTTAATATTTGTTCTTCAACGTCACTTCCGCCAGATAATAATAAATCTGACGCTTCTTCAACAATAACAACTATTCTAGGCATTTTAACAAAATTCGGGTCGATACTTCTACGACTATAATAATCTTTTACATTAATCGCTTTAAATTTCTTTAGCGTATCATATCTTGATTCCATTTCATTTACCATATACTTAAGAGATTCAATAGCAATTTTAGTATCATCAATAATAGGCGTGATTAAATGCGGAATATCCGCAAATTGTTGCAAGTCAACTTTTTTAGGGTCAATCATCATTAATTTAACATCATCAGGTTTGTTTTTAGTAATCAATGAAGCAATAATTGATGCGATACAAACTGACTTACCACTTTGTGTAGAACCAGCCACTAAACCGTGAGGCATTGATTCTATAGATGTATATACTGGTTTTGCATCAATATCTAGTCCTATAGCCAATAATAATGGGTCTTCCGAGTTAATAAAGTAATCATTATCAATTACATCACCAAAGAATACAGATTCTCTAGTTTTATTTGGCACTTCTATACCAATTGTATTTTTTCCAGGTATCGGTGCTTCTATTCTAAGTGATAACGCAGATAAACTCATTTGAATATTATCTGAAATAGAGGTTATTTTTTTAGTTGGTACGCCACGTCCCAAAGATATTTCATATCTCGTTACTGTTGGACCTTTTGTATAATTACTGACTTCTCCTTCAATGCCAAATGATAACATAGTTTGATTTATTACATCAATATTCTCTTTAATCCATGCAGGTTCAGTTTCGGTTTTAACTTTCGCTTTCATAAACAATGAAACTGGTGGTAGAGCATATTTGTTTAAATCCTGTTTTTCAGTAGCTGTTGCTACAGGCTCGGGTTTTACCGAAGTAACTGGCGTCTTATATTCAGTGTACTCAAAATCGTCTGAGAAGGCAATTTCTTCACCCTCAATGATTTCTTCTTCTGGTTCTTGGTAAAGAATTTCATCGTCTTCTTTTTCTTCTTCAATGTAATCATTTAAGACTTCTTCTCCATCAGGGATAATATCTTTTAATACATCAGATTCTTCAATATCTTTTTTGGACTCTTGTAACGATGTTTCTGCTGATTTAAAAAATTCATCCACAGAAACTGCGACTGCGTGATTATCAATTATGTTTTCTGCAGTTGGTTGTTCAATAGGATTACCATTTTTTAACAAATCCTCATTTGTTAATCCTTCTTTACTATGTACTTTTTTAAGTACCGAACTGTCCACTCTCATAAATTCATAATATTGATGTCCATATCTTCTTTTTGCTTCTTCTTTTGTTAATTTCTTTTTACTTCTAAATGCATCATATCTTTTATCAAAATCGCCTGAATCTTTGCGATCTTGAGGAATGCTTACTTCATCTTTAACAACCTTACCAAAAATAGGAGAAACAAATTTATTTCTAGTCGTTTTTTTATCTTCAATTATGCTGATTTGTGGTATGAAAAAATCTCGGTTATCTGTTGTTCTTTCAAAACCCGGTATTACTCTTTCTGGTTTTTTCTTACGATTAAATAACATTATTATTCCCCCTCATCAATAATTGCATCAATCTCACTAATTATAACTTCTTCATCTACTTCTTCTTTAAAAATTGCTTTACTGTATATTTTGTTAGTTTCCTCACCAAAAATAGTAATTATAGTTTTACACAACTCTTTTGTTACCAAAATTGTTGTTGGCTTAATAGCTAGTTTTCTAAACCAATATATTGGATTAGCATAATTAAGAACTGCTCTACTAGCACTATATACTTGCTGAAGTTTTAATTTCCTTGTAACTTGCATTAATTTTGAATTGTTTATCTTTTTTCTAGTATTTAATATATCCAAAATAGAAGCTACTCTATAATTTTTGAATCTTTTAACAACCGATTTATTAATTATAGTATCAAACCTAAGTGTTATATATGTACTTAAATCTAATATTTCTTGAATAGATAATTCATATAACGGATATTTTGATTTCGGAAAGTAATACCTAGATATTTCTTCGGTTAATTCTATACTCAAATCTAAAGCAACTTTAAAGTAGCCGTTGTCTGTAAGTTTAACCGTTTTATCTAATTGATTTTGTTTAGCCTCAATCATATCTATTAGAATATGATCATCAAGTGCAATTGATTGACTTAACCTTAGTTTGGTTTTCTTATGCTCTTTTCTTGAAAAAATAAATATCAAAGAAAGCATTAATAGAATAATGCCTGTCATAAAACCTAATAGAAAATATTTTGTGTTGTGCCAAATTTGTGGCCACTCAACTTCTAAAAAAATAAGTTGGCATTTTAGTAACATAGATTGTAACATAAATTCCGCTCCTAATATATAAATTATATCTTAATTCACAACAATATTCAATCGAATAAATGATTTGCATAAATTGAAAAGCTATGAGATAATATTACAGGTGATAATATGAATAAATACTTGATTGCTTTGGATTTGGATGGAACTATTCTTTATGATTTCGATTCACTATCAGAAACTCTTTGTGAATTCATGAAAAGAGTTCAGGATATGGGTCATAAAATTGTTATTGCAACCGGAAGACCATATAGAAGTTCCAAATTTGTTTATGAGCATTTCAACTTGAACACACCGATTATAAACTACAACGGTGGCTTAATTACACATCCTCGAGATAAATCTTTTAAGGAAGTAAACTATACAATAGATAAAAAAATTATTATCGATATTTTTGAGAATAATTTAATACATATTCGTAATGCTTTTTCAGAAGTCTATGATTCAATATACCTTTACAAAGAAGAAAAAGCAATTGAACCTTTACTACACACACATGGAGCTACTGATTTAGTAGTCGGCGATTTAAAAGACACTCTAAAAGACGACCCTAATGGTTTTATTATTATCTGTAAACAAGGTCATGGTGAAATGGTTAAAAAATATATCGATGATAAATATAAAGGGTTGGTTTGTTGCCGAATTTGGAATTTAAAAGGTGAATTTGATTCTATATTAGAAATATATACACCTGAATCAAATAAAGGCCTTGCACTAGAACATGTTGCAAATCATCTAGGATTTAGTAGAGATCAAATTATAGCTATCGGTGATGGACATAATGATATCGAAATGATTGAATATGCAAAAATAGGTGTTTGTGTTAAAAATGCACATCCAGAGTTACTTGAAGTAGCTGATATAATACTAGATTATACAAGTTCTGAGAACGCTGTATATAGATTCTTATCAAGTTTTTTAACAAATAACATATGATAATTTAAAAGGCGGGTTAGTAACCGCCTTTTTTCTTTTTATTAGATCTTCTCATAGCCCTTGATTGTTTAGGCTGAAAAGGATTAGCTCCACCAGGCATCATTCCTGGCATAGTCCCAGGATTTTGATTTTGTGCGTTTTGAAGAGTTTCAGGATTTATTCCTTGGAAACGTTTCATCATTTTTTTTTGTTTTTCTAATGTAGTTACTAATCTATTAACTTCTGTAGTTGATCTACCAGATCCTCTTGAAAGGCGATTCCTTCTAGAACTGCTTCTTTCGATTAGTTCTGGTTTTTTTCTTTCGTCTTTAGTCATTGAATGAATTATCGCTTCAATAAAATTAAGTTGTTTATCATCTACTTTATCAACATTAGCCATAGTACTCATACCAGGTATCATTTTTAATAATCCAGAGAATTTTCCCATTCTCTTAACCATTTTCATTTGTTTTAATAAATCATTATAGTTGAATTTACCAGACATCATCTTTTCCATCATGTTCATTGCTTCATCTTCATCAATTTCAGCGGTTGCTTTTTCAACCAATGACATTACATCGCCCATGCCTAAAATTCTTGATGCCATTCTTTCTGGATGAAATACTTCAATATCTGTAAGTTTTTCTCCAGTACCTGAAAACTTAATTGGAACTTCTGTTACCTTTCTAATTGATAGAGCAGCTCCACCCCTTGTATCTCCATCAAGCTTTGTGAGGATACAACCAGTTAACGTTAATGCTTCATGAAAGTTCTTAGCTACATTGACTGCGTCTTGACCAGTCATTGCATCAACAGTTAATAAAACTTCGTCAGGATTAGCAATTTTTTCTATATTCTTGATTTCTTCCATCATAGCTGTATCTATATGCAAACGACCAGCGGTATCAATTATCACTAAGTCAAATCCTTCTTTTTTAGCATACTCTAAAGCTTCTTTAACAATTTTTTCAGGTTTAATTTTTCCCATTTCAAAAACAGGAATGTCTAATTGTTTCCCTACTGTTTGTAATTGTTCTATAGCCGCAGGACGATAGATATCGGCCGCAACTAATAATGGTTTCTTATTATTAGTTTTTCTAACATAATTAGCGAGCTTACCCGCACTAGTTGTTTTACCCGCACCTTGAAGACCTACCATTAACATTACTGTCATGCCCTCAGGTTTTAAGTTTAATTCTACGGTTTTTTCACCCATCAATTTTGTTAGTTCGTCATTTACAATTTTAACAACTTGTTGACCAGGATTTAATCCTTTAAGGATTTTTTCTCCGTATGCCTGTTGTTTTACTTCTTCAGTAAATTCTTTAACTACACGATAGTTAACATCAGCTTCTAATAAAGAGAGTCTTACTTCTCTCATCATTTGATCGATATCACTCTCGTTTAGTTTTGATTTACCCGATACTCTTCTTAAAGCCATTTGAAAGCGGCTCGTTAAATTTTCAAAAGCCATATCTTACACCTTTTCTAACTCTTCGGCTATTTCTTCCAAAGATAATTCTTTATTATTAATTCTTTTTATTAATTTTCTTAAGTCTTTTTTGTTACTAAGAACTTTAAGTTTGTCTTCATAATTTTCTAAATGTTTAATAACACTTTTTAGTTGAGTATGAACGGCATTCCTACTTACTTTTAAAAGTTCCGAAATCTCCGCCAACGAATAATCTTGTAAGTAATAATACTCAAAATATGTTCTTTGTTTTTCGGTTAACAACTGACTATAAATATCATAGAGATCATTTATTCTTAATTTGTCTTTTAAATCCATTTTTATCACCTACTCAAAGAAATCCGCGAATAAACCGTAGATATAATTCTCAATATCAAAATAATCTAAATCAGTGATTTTTTCACCCATTCCGACAAAAGAAATCGGAATACCCAATTTATTTCTAATGGCTAATACTATCCCGCCTTTTGCGGTTCCATCTAATTTAGTTAAAATAATACCTGTTATATCAGTAACTTCAGAAAAAACCTTTGCTTGTGAAAGTCCATTTTGTCCCGTAGTAGCATCAATAACTAAATACGTTTCATACGCTTGGTCGTTTATTTCTCTTTTAATAACTCTGTTTATTTTATTTAATTCGTTCATTAGGTTTACTTTGTTTTGAAGTCTTCCTGCTGTGTCAATCAGTAAAACATCAATGTTATCTGCTTTTGCCTTTTTAATAGCATCAAATATTACACTTGAAGGATCAGACCCTGCTTTTTTAGATACAACAGGTACAGATACTCTTTCGCCAAACACTTTTAATTGATTGATAGCACCAGCTCTAAATGTGTCTCCGGCTGCTAACATAACTGATTTACCTTCGCCCTTGATTCTATAAGCTAGTTTTCCAATGGATGTTGTTTTGCCCGTCCCATTAACACCAACAAATAGTATTACAGTTAACCCATTAGGATTATATTTGATATTGGTATTAATTACTTCATCTTGCAGATATAATTCAAACATTTTATCTACTATTTTATTTTCTAATTGAATCGGTTTTTCTATTTTTTCTTGCTTAACAGCTTTTCTTAAATTTTCAATAAATTCTATTACTGTATCAACACCAATATCAGCCATAATGAATATCTCTTCTAGTTTTAAAAATAGATCTTCATCAATTTTTTTTGAATTAGTTAATACATCTTTTAGAGATGATAAAGCCCCTTTTCTAGTCTTCATCATTCCTATTTTGTATTTTTCAGCTTTCGCTTTTTTTTCTTTACTTTGAAATAATTTTTGGAATAAACCCATTGTATCACCACCAAAATATAAATGTATTATAACATATTCTTTCATCCCTTAAAAAAAATTCGCTCCTATATAAGAAGCGAATTCAGGAAGGGTAAGTGTTATATTAACACTTTCAGGGAAATGCAACATTACGTTGCAGTAATATATTAACATATTAACCCATATGTGTCAATTGATGTTTATGTGATTTCTACTTTTTAAAGCCACAGTTTTCGTCGATGCAATACGTGTTTCCTTCTTCATTAGTAACTACTACATTTTCACAACTTGGGCATCTTTCTTTTTCTACTTTAAGTGGCGAAATATATTTACATTTTGGAAAGTTAGAACAAGCTAAGAATTCTTTACCTTTGTTCTTTCCTTTTTTTGCAGTTCTTAATACAAGCGTACCTTTTTTACAAGTTGGACAAGCCGCTTTAGTATCAAACACTACAGGCTTTTCCTTGTTTTCGTTTTGTTTAATGTATTTGCACTTTGGAAAATTTGAACAAGCTTCAAATTCACCATATTTCCCAACGCGGAATACCATAGGCGAACCACATTTAGGACATTCTTCACCAGTTTCTTTTGGTTGGATTTTTTCCATGTTTTTGTTCGCGTTAACAACTAAAGGCATAAAATATTCATAAAACTCGTTAAGTACTGTTAATCTTTCAGTTTTTCCGTTAGCTACTTCATCTAATAAAGTTTCCATATCTTTAGAATACGTTGAACTAATGAATTCATGGAAATATTCATCAAGTTTGTCGATTGTTAGCACGCCTTGTTCAGAAGGATAAAACTTCTTCTCTTTTATTTCTGCATATTTACGGTTTTTAATTGTTTGGATTGTTTGGGCATATGTAGAAGGTCTACCTATTCCTTGGTCTTCCATTTCTTTAATTAATCTAGCTTCTGTAAATCTTGCAGGTGGTGTAGTAAATAATTGTTTATCATAAATATTTTTAGAAGTTAATATATCTCCTACTTTGTATTTCGATAAATCTAATTCATCTATACCATTTTCTTTATCTAAAACTTTATATAGTTTTAAATAACCATCAAATAGTTGTTTAGTAGAACTTACTCTAAATAACGTATTATTGTTTTTTAATAACATCGCAGTAGTTTGAGTTCTTTTTGGTTTCATCATCGACGCTAATGCACGAACATAGATTAACTGATATATTTTAAACTCAGGAGCTGATAAATGTTTTTTTACCATATCAGGAGTTCTTAATACGCTACTTGGTCGAACCGCTTCATGAGCATCTTGAACGTTTTTTTTGTTTGCTGTTTTTCTTTTGTTACCGTAATAATTTCCACCATAGGTATCAACTATGTATGCTTTTCCTTCATCCAAAAATGTGTCTGATAATCTAATTGAATCTGTTCTCATATAAGTAATTAAACCTACAGTTTCATTTCCAATGTCTACACCTTCATATAATGATTGTGCTATCTTCATTGTTCTTGTAGGTGAAAAGCCATATTTATTTGAAGCCATTTGTTGTAATGTTGATGTAATAAATGCTGGCTTTGGATTTGTTGTATTTGGCTTTGTATCTATACTGTTTATAATGAACTCTGCATTTAATGAATCCATTAACTTTTGTGACTCTTCTTTAGTAGAAATCTTAGGCTCTTTATTGTTTAGTTTATTTAATTTAGCTTCTAAGCCTTCAAATTCAGCAAATATTTCATAATATTCTTCGATAATAAAATCAGATATCTCTTTTTCTTTATCAACAATCAATTTTAAAGCTGCAGACTGTACTCTTCCTGCAGATTTTGATTTTATTTTTGATTGAAGTAATTTTGAAAGTTTAAATCCAATGATTCTATCAAGTACTCTTCTTGTTTCTTGGGAGTTAACTAGATCGCGGTCTATATCCCCTGGGTTTTCGAATGCCTTGCTAATAGCTTTTCTTGTAATCTCATTAAATATAACACGATAAACTTTTTGTTCCTTAATATTTAATGTTTCATATAAATGCCAAGATATTGCTTCCCCTTCTCTATCGGGGTCAGTTGCAAGATATACTTCATTCGCTTCTTTTAATGCTTTATTTAATTTATGAATAACTTTTTTCTTTTGATCTAAAACTTCATAGGTAGGTTTGAAATCATTTTCGACATCAACACCTAAGCCTCCTGGTCCTACAACTGCTAAATCTCTAACATGTCCTACTGATGATTCTACTATATAATCATCACCTAGATATTGTCCAATTGTTTTGGATTTAGCTGGAGATTCCACTATTACTAATTTTTTTAACATAGTATCCCTCATTTCACTATTATAATATAAATCATTTTTAGCAAATGTCAACTGTTTTTGGTTGAAAAAATTTTGATTTTTATCCTAATAATATATATATTATTATTAAAGATAAAAAAATCACAAGAAATTTGTGATGTTTTTATTTATGCCTTCATTTTTCTGATTTTAATTCTTTAAGAACCATCTTTTCATAATTTTTAGCGTTTAATTCAAATAATTCTATAATATTCAAAAAAGATCTCTTATTTTTGAGATCAATCATGTAGTTTTCTATAGCATCTACTGTGAAATATATATATGTGTTATTACTAGTTATTTTACTCATTTTCTTGCTCTTCAAACCCTTTAACTACAAAGGTCATCCTGTCTAAATTTTGCATGTCTTTTAAAGTAAAAATCTTTGCATTCGGAAAATTTTGTTTTGCTATACTTCTTAATTCTTCAGCTTTATCATACCCGTGCTCAAAGGCTATAATCGCCTTCTCCTTTAATATCTGGTTAGCGTTAGTCAATATCTCTCGATAAAACTTTAAACCATCCTCACCGCCAAATAATGCCACATGTGGCTCATTATCATATATAATGTCTTCAACTTTTTCGTTTTGAGGAATATATGGAGGATTAGAAACTAAAATGTCAAACTTTTTATCTAAAACTGGTTTTAACATATCCCCTACTAAAAATTTAACTTCCACTTCATTGTTTAACGCATTATTTTTAGCAACATCAATAGCTTCAAAACTAATATCCGTAGCCATTACAGTAAAATTCAACGGTTCTTCTTTTTTTAACGTAACTGCTAAACATCCTGATCCAGTACCAATGTCTACTAAATCTATTTCTTTTCCTTCAAAATATTCGTCATACAACATCAAAACATTAGCAACTAATTCTTCAGTTTCAAATCGCGGAATTAGCACTTTGTCATCGACAATAAATTTATGTCCATAAAAGTAAACAAATCCTATTATTTGTTGTACGGGAATATTGTCTACTAAATATTTATCCAATGCTTCAAAATACGAAATATATTTATCTTTCGGCATTTCTTCTTCATAGTTTTTGTATAACTCTGTAGGCTCTAAACCAGAAAAGTGCAACATTAATAGCTTCGTTGCACTAGTTTCTTTATTC
>Ga0307992_1001204_pt1 | contig 15466 bp, 14 predicted proteins | sample EllFjometagen133_FD_203162 | JGI IMG/M metagenome (GOLD analysis project Ga0307992, IMG submission 203162) | Marine microbial communities from Ellis Fjord, Antarctic Ocean - #133 | ecosystem: Environmental > Aquatic > Marine > Unclassified | place: Southern Ocean | collected 2014-10-08
TAAGGAAAGAGCACTGCAATCCGGCCAAGTGCCAGAACCTCTGCATAAAGCTATGCCCGAGGAACAGGACAGGTGAGGAATGCATTATAATGGGTGAGGACAACAAGCCTGAAATAGATGAATCTCTGTGCACTGGATGCGGAATATGCTCAAACAGATGCCCTTTCCAAGCCATCAGCATTATAAACCTTCCAGAAGAACTGAAAAAAGATCCAATTCATATATACGGCAAAAATGGATTTCATCTTTACAACCTGCCAATACCAATATTTGGAAAGGTTGTTGGTATACTTGGCCAAAATGGAATTGGAAAATCAACTGCAATAAAGATAATAGCTGGAATTTTAAAGCCAAACATGGGCGATTTATCTAAAAAAAAGTTTAACATCAACGAACTTATTGAATTCTTCAAAGGAACAGAAGCCCAGACATTTTTCGAAAAAGTAAGGGATAAAGAAATAACAATTTCTTACAAGCCGCAGGAAGTTGACCTTATTCCAAAAAAATTCAATGGAAAAGTAACTGAATTATTAAAGAAAGTTGACCAGAAAAACAAGATTAAAGAAATTGCAGAAAAACTCGGAATAGAAAAAATACTAAACCACAATATAAAAGATATCTCTGGAGGAGAACTACAGCGTGTAGCTATTGCAGCAGCTGTATTGAAAAAAGCAAATCTCTATGTCTTTGATGAGCCAACATCATACTTAGATATAAAACAAAGAATTATAGTAAGCAAATTTATAAGAGAATTAGCAGATGAGGAAACAGCTGTTCTTGTCGTAGAGCATGACTTGATAATATTAGATTATATTGCTGACCTGATTCATTTAATGTATGGTAAAGAAGGTTGCTATGGTGTTGTTTCACAGCCAAAATCAGCAAAAGCAGGAATCAATGTTTATCTTTCTGGCTATCTGAAAGAGGAAAATATAAGATTCAGGGATCATACAATAAAATTTATTGAAAAGCCTCCTGCAAAAATGAAAAAACAAAACATTCTTACCGGATGGACAGAAATAGAAAAAAAATTAGGAAGCTTTAAGCTAACATCAAAACAAGGCGATATTTACAAAAAAACAGTAGTCGGAATTCTTGGTGAAAATGCCATTGGAAAAACATCATTTGTTAAGATGCTTGCAGGAGTCCTAAAAATTGACAAAGGGGCTATTAAAGAAAAAGTAAAAGTTTCTTACAAACCGCAGTACATTAACACAGGATCAGATGAAATTGTTGCAACTATCTTAAAAGATGCTATTGCAAATTACAACACACAGATAATAAGACCTTTGGAAATAAAACCATTGCTTTTAAAAAAGATTAACCAGCTTTCAGGCGGCGAACTGCAGAGGGTTTCTATTGCTGCATGCCTTTCAAAAGAAGCTGATTTATACTTGTTAGATGAGCCGTCTGCCTACCTTGATGTTGAGCAGAGATTGGCAGTATCAAAGGTTATAAAAGACATGACTGAATCAGAAAGCAAGACAATGCTTGTGGTTGACCATGATATTCTGTTTATTGATTATCTCTCTGAAGAGCTTATTGTTTTTGATGGTGTTCCAGCAGTCAATGGAACTGTGCATGGCCCATTCACAATGGAACAGGGAATGAATAAATTTCTTAAAGTCCTTGACATGACCTTCAGAAGGGATTCTGAATCACATCGTCCAAGGGCAAACAAACTAAATTCGCAGATGGACAGCAAGCAGAAAAAAGAGAATAAGTTTTATTATGTATAGAATCAATCATGATTGATGATTATCTTCATGCCATCATAGGCCACAATGACATCCCTGAACTGGTTGCAGTAACTAACTAATTCATCATATGGCTTGTTATAATGGTTTATGTGAGTGAGAATAAGTTTTTTTGCATTCAGCTCATCTTTAAGCTTAATAGCTTCTACTGTTGACAAATGGTTTTCTGCTAATTGGTCAAAGAAAGGCGTGTTAGCAATTATCAAATCAGCATCCTTTAATAAGTAAGATGCATATTTTCCAAGACTTTTGGCATCAGATAAATAAGCAATTTTCTGATTTTTATAGTTTATCATAAAGCCGTAAGTTGGGGTATCCAGTGAGTGAAACACTGGAAAAGGAGTTATTGTAAAACCCCCAAAGTTTAGTATAGAGCCTGCATAACAAGGCACTTTAAGAAAAATCTTGTCTAATTTATCTGTCCAGTATTCTTTTACAACACTCTCCATTACTTCTTTCTCAGCAAATAAGGTTATGTTTTTCTTCCAGTATTCAAATTCCTTAATGCCCCCTGTATGGTCAAAGTGGTTATGTGTTAATAAAATAACATGCAAGTCTCTTATATTGTGGGCTATCAGCTGATGCCCAATATCCGGCGGTGTTTCAACCAAAAGGTTAAAGCTGTTTATTTTAAACAATAAAGAACTTCTCTTCCTGACAAATTTTCCTCCTTTTTCCAAAGCAATCCTGCAATGCCTGCAATCGCAATCTATTGAAGGAATCCCTTCTGCTGCTCCTGTTCCTAAAAAAATTATTTCCATCAGGTCGCCTTTGTTAGCTTATGAAAAGTAAATTTTTATTTTGGATTATATTAACTTTTCGTTTGTTAAGTATATAGTTACGCCCTTCCTCTTGATTCCCCATCAACAACCCCGCTTGCAATTAAATGAGCAACTCTTAACGGTTCAGGCACCAAAGAATGAGTGCAGGTTATGTCAATTATCTCTTCTGCCTGTTCTAAATTTAGACCAATGATTTGTATAAATATCTCATCTAGCTGATAAACTTTTCCTGCTTTTTTCAACAGCTTGATTTTTTCTTCGTGATTAAGCTTTGTTAATGCTAACTCAATCTTCTTGAAATCAGGATAATCCCTCATTACAACAATTACAGGAATTCCTGTTTTCTTATTTAAATTAGAAACATCAATTACATTAAATCCGCCAACAGCTATTCCATCTAATATAATGGCCTGGAGCTGCGGCTTAAACTTGCATTCATTGATCATCTTAACAAGTTTTTCTGTTGAATCACCACCATCAACCTTTACTTTAGTTGAAAGAACACCGTCAATAAAAGAGCCTCCCCTGTAAACAGTTCCAATAACAATAACCTCTTTATCATTGAACTTATCAAAAGGCCCATCATCAATTCCCAAAACACGAATCTCTTTTTTCATAGCTTTAAATAGCCAATAATCCTATATTAACCTTTCCTTATTTTACTGAATAATTTGTTTTTTGTTTATTTGGAATCTACGCTAACACTAAACTTTAGAACTTGCGAGTTGGCACTGCACTTTAAATGGTTAAGAGGTACTAATTTTAGTAATCTTTATTAAGTATTTATGAATTATTATTTAATATGGAAGGAATCTTGTGTTTTGGAGATAGTATAACTTTTGGTAGGGGAGAAATCCCAAACAAAAGTTGGTGTGGCAGACTTAAAGATTATTTTGAAGTAAAAGGAGACCATAACGGAGTCTATAACTTAGGAGTTCCTGGACAAACCTCTACTGGTCTTCTAAAACGATTTGATTCAGAAGCTGAGGGAAGAATTAAGATTAAAAGACCATCAGATAAATATTTAATTTTGATTGCTATTGGAACAAATGATTGTAAATTTGATGAGAAGCCAGAGAATAATAATCCGAGAACTACTAATAATCAATTTAAAAAAAATATCAAAGAATTAATTACAAGGGCAAAGTCATACCAGGCAAAATTAGCATTTATAGGATTACCCCCTATAGATGAGTCAAGAACTTTGCCGTATGAAAAAACATGGTTCAAGCTAGAACGAGTTAAATTGTTTAATGATATAATTAAAGAATTATGTGAAGAGAATAATGTTTTATTTTTTGATATTTTTGATATTATGGTTAAAGAAGATTATCCTCAATTATTAGATGATGGGTTGCATCCTAACGCTGCTGGTTATGATTTTATGTTTAAGAAAATAAAAGAATTTCTTGAAAAGAAGCAATTAATCATAACTTTATAGAAGCGGAAAAAGGAAAACAAGTTCTATTATTCTTAAAAATTAATAAAAGGTACAGGTAATTCCAAGTTAACCATTAAAAAACTTCTTTTAATGGTATTAAAAGATTTTTAGTAGGGTTTTTATATAAGTTAAGGTTACTATTGTTCTTGTTAATTATTTAAAAGAACGGGGGTATTATAATGTGCGGAATATTTGCTTACAAGGGAAAGGGTAATGCAACAGAAATTGTGTTTAATGGCCTCAAGAAACTTGAATACCGCGGTTATGACTCATGGGGAATTGCCTTTAGGGAAGACTTTGATATTAAAATAATAAAAAGAGTCGGAAGAATAGAAGATTTCAAAGAAAACCTGTCAAACAAAAGTCATTTTGCAATTGGCCACACAAGATGGGCAACTCATGGCAGTGTTACAGAAGCAAATGCTCATCCCCACCTTTCAAATAATAAGAAAATTGCTGTTGTCCACAATGGAATAATAGAAAATTACGCAGAATTAAAAAAATTCCTAATAAAAAATGGCTATAAATTCATAAGCCAGACAGATACAGAAGTTATACCAAACTTAATACAACATAATATGAAAAATAATAATTTTGAAGATGCTGTTAAAAATACATTAAAAAAACTAGAGGGAAGCTTTGCAATAGCTGCAATAAGTAAAGATTCTGAGAATATTGTTGCAGCAAGAAGAATGAGCCCATTGGTTCTTGGAATCAGCAAAGACGGATTTTTCATATCATCTGATATTCCTGCATTTTTAGAGCATACAAACAAGGTAATAAGCCCAGATGATAATGAAATGGTTATAATAGATGACAAAATAAAAATAATTAATTTTATGGATAACAAAGAAATAAAAAAAGAGCCGGAAACAATAAGCCTGGATTTTAAAGAATCTAAAAAAGGCAAATTTAAGCATTATATAATAAAGGAAATAAGCGAGCAGAAAGAATCAATAATGCGCGCAATTGACCAGGACCAGGATTTCATAAAGAACATTGCAAACCAGATTGATAAAGCATTTGACGTTTTCTTTATTGGCTGCGGAACAAGCTATCATGCGTGCTTATCAGCATCTTACTTATTTTCAAAAATAGCCAAGAAGCATATTAATGTTGTTCTTGCATCAGAGTTCAGAAACTATAGGCATTTCCTGACAGAAAACACATTAGTAATTGCTGTTTCACAATCAGGAGAAACAGCTGATGTGCTGGATGCAATTAGTGTTGCAAAGGAAAAGCATTCAAGAATAATATCAATAGTTAATGTTCCTGGCTCAAGCCTTACAAAGTTCTCTGATGAGGTTATAATGATGAATGCCGGCCAGGAAGTAAGTGTCCTCTCAACAAAAAGCTATACATCACAGCTTGCAGTATTATCATTATTAGCATATGCTTTAATAGACAAGTTTGAAAAAGGAAAGGGATTAATAAAAAAAGCAGCCAGTTATGTTAATGAGATAATATCCAAAAACCTTAATAAACTAGAAAATCTTGCAGATATGCTAAAAGACAAAAAAGATATATTTTTAATTGGAAGAAGCCTTGGTTTTTCAACTGCACTAGAAGGAGCATTAAAAATAAAAGAAGTTTCTTATATACATGCAGAAGGCTTAGCAGGTGGCGAACTAAAGCATGGGACACTTGCATTAATTGAGAAAGGTGTTCCAGTGATTGTGATTGCAACTGAGGAAACAAGGAAAGATGTATTAAACAATGCACTGGAAATAAAAGCAAGAGGAGGATTTATAATAGGATTTAACTCTAAGAATAGTGAAGTATATGATTATTTCATAAAAATTCCTTGTCTTGAAAACATGGAACCAATATTAGAAATTATCCCAATACAAATCCTTGCATATTATCTTGCTGTAAAAAGGGGTTGCGACCCTGACAAGCCAAGGAATCTTGCAAAGTCAGTAACAGTGAAATAGGTGAAAAAATGAAAAAACTTTTTGGAACAGATGGAGTAAGGGGTAAAGCAAATATTTATCCAATGAATGCAGAGACAGCTTTAAAATTAGGAAAAGCAGCAGCAACTGTTTTTATGAATGGAAAAAAGAGACATAAGATAGTTATCGGAAAAGACACAAGAATATCATGTTATATGATAGAAAATGCATTAACCTCCGGAATATTGTCAATGGGTGTTGATGTTCTGTTGGTTGGGCCAATGCCTACTCCAGCAATATCTCATCTTACAAAATCCTTTGGTGCTGATGCCGGGATTGTTATATCTGCGTCCCATAACCCAGCAGAAGACAATGGAATAAAATTCTTTGACAAAGATGGATTCAAGCTTTCAGATGAAACAGAAAAAAAGATAGAAAAATTAACTTTTTCAGAGATAAAAGTAGAACATATAACTGGGGGGCTTCTTGGAAGGGCAAAAAGAATAGACGATGCCCAAGGTAGGTATATAGAGTTTGCAAAAAATTCCATTAATAACTTATCTTTAAAGGGATTGAAAATAGTGCTTGACTGCGCAAACGGAGCTGCATACAAGGTAAGCCCTTTGATATTTGAAGAGCTTGGAGCCAATGTTATTATAATAAACAATCATCCAAATGGTCTTAATATAAATGATGAATGCGGTGCACTTCATCCAGAGCAGATGAAAAAATTTGTTATACAGTATGACGCAGACATTGGAATAGCTCTTGATGGGGATGCTGACAGGGTTATTATGGTTGATGAAAATGCAAATAATGTTGACGGCGACGAGATAATGGCAATGTGCGGAATTTATATGCAAAAAAAAGATATATTGAATAAAAATACAATTGCAGCAACTATCATGAGCAACATTGGCCTTGAAATAGCCATGAAAGAAAAAGGGATAACAATTATAAGAACCGCAGTTGGCGACAGACATGTAATAGAAGAAATGAGAAAAAATAATTACAATCTTGGCGGTGAGCAGTCAGGCCACATCATATTTTTAGACCATACAAAGACTGGTGATGGAACAATTTCAGCGTTACAGGTTTTGAGAATTATGAAAGAAACAGGGGAAAAACTATCAAAGCTTGCAAGATGCATGAAAAAATTTCCACAGATTATGATTAATGTTGATGTAAAGAAAAGAATTGATTTTGAAGTAATGCCAAATGTGGTCGAAAAGATTGACAAAGTAAGGAAAAAATTAAAAAATAATGGTCGTGTTATTGTAAGGTATTCAGGAACACAGAATGTTGCAAGAATAATGGTAGAAGGAGATAATGAAAAAGAAATAAATAAATATGCTAAAGAAATAGCTGATGAAATAAGAAAGGAGGCTTGTTAAAAATGAAAGCTGTAATAATGGCTGCAGGAAAAGGAGAGAGATGCTATCCTCTTACACTTACCAAGCCAAAACCATTGCTGAAAATAATTGACAAAACTGTTCTTGAGCATAATCTTGAGCAGCTAAATGGTCTGGTTGATGAGATAATTATAATTGTTGGATATAAAAAAGAAATGATAATGAGCAAGATTAAAAAAAAGTATAATAACATCAAGATTACCTATGTTGAGCAGAAAGAGCAGCTTGGAACAGGTCATGCATTGATGCAGGCAGAGAAATTTGTCAAGGACAAGTTTATTTTGATGAATGGTGATGACTTGTTTTCAAGGAATGATATAGAAAATTGTTTGATGCATAAATATTGTGTTTTGGCAAAAAAAGTTGAGGATCCTGAAAGATTTGGAATTGTTTATCTGAAAGATGGTTTTGTTAAGGAGATTGTAGAAAAATCAGAAAATCCTAAAAGTAATCTTGCCAATACTGGGTTTTATATTTTTGATAAAAAGATTTTTGATATTTTGAAAAAAATCAAGAAAACTGCCCGCAATGAATATGAAATACCTTGTGCTGTTAAAAAGCTTGCAAAAAAAGAAAAAATCCATTGTGAAAAAGTAAGAGATTACTGGCTCCCCATAACATATCCTTGGAACTATCTTGAAGCAAATGTTTTTATGGTTGAAAAGATGAGAAAAAGGCAGATGCATGGAAAGATAGCGCCAAACGTAACAATAAAAGGCAGGGTCTTTATCGGTGATGGCACTTTAATAAAATCAGGAACATATATTGAGGGCCCGGCATATATTGGAAATGACTGCGAAATCGGTCCAAATGCTTTCATAAGAAAAGACACAATAATAATGGATATGGTAAGAACAAGGGCAGAGGTTGTTGATTCTGTTTTGATGGAGGGTGTTACAGCAAAGCATAATTGTTATCTTGGCCATTCTGTGATTGGGGAAAATGTTAATGTGGGTGCAGGAACAATAACAGCTGACTATAGGCATGATGCAAAGGACAACATAACTGTTGTCAATGGAAAAAAGGTTGACTCAAAGAGAAGAAAACTTGGCGCTTTTATTGGTGATAATGTAAATACTGGCATTGGAACATTAATTTATCCTGGAAGGAAAATATGGCCAGGCCTTGGAACACTGCCCGGAGAAGTTGTTACAAAAGATATTACTTAATCCTTCTTGTAAATGTAAGAAATCCTGAGAATCCTATTCCATCTGATTTAGGCCTTATTCTTCTTCCGTCAATTTTCCATTCTCGGTCAATAAGCTCAGATGTTTTCAGGAACAGAAATTTATCACTTTTTCTTACCTCATTGACAAGGTCTGCTGTTTGGGGAATAGAAGTTGAATATGAAACTAAAAAACCACCAATTTTCAATGCTTTTTCAGCATGCTTTATTACTTTCCATGGTTCTGGAAGGTCAAGGGTTATTAAATCAATATTTTTCTCCTTAATTCCCTCATAAATATTGCTTTTTTTTAGTTCTATGTTTTTTAGCCCAAGCATATTTATATTTTCCTTGACTAAATCAATAAAATCATCCCTTATTTCATAAGAGTATATTTTTTTAACATAATTTGCAAGAAAGCATGACAATGCTCCTGAGCCAGCACCTGCATCAACAACAATACTGTTTTTGTTAATTCCTGTTTCTGCGATTATTAATCCAATGTCTTTTAACATTACTATCTGTGCTTTTCTTTTGATTCTTTTATAATTGTCAATAAATCCTGGTGAGAACATGATTAATTCTTTGTTTTGTCTTGTCTTTATTATGCTTCCATCCTTTTTCTTAAACTCACTTTTAGGGATTACCCCCTCATTTGTATGAAAATCTTTGTTTATATCCTCAACATAATATATTCTCTTCTTTGCTATTCTTACCTCTTTTTTGAGGTCTTCTATGAATTCTCTTTTCTCTTTCCTTATGAGGATTTTTTTCAATGCCATTATAACTCCTATTTTATTAAAAAAGCAGAGGCAGGGACTCGAACCCTGGAATAAGCGGGTTGCAGCCGCTCGCCTTAGCCGCTTGGCTACCTCTGCATGGCGGGCCTATGGGGACTTTCGAAGTTTTTACGTTTATAGCAAAAAACTGTTCGAACCCCAGATCTACAGCTTACTTTTGAACATTGTTCAAAAAGATTGAACTTCGTTCAATAGAAGGCTGTCGCCTTATTTGCCCAATAGATTAATCTATTACCAGACTAGGCTATAGGCCCACAAAACAAAAGAGAAAGGTTTTATTTATAAAGTTTATTAAAAATTACTCTTTTTCAGAGTGCATTGAGCAATGTTTTTTGCCTTCCCAATACACCCAGCACTTATCTCCGAAGGCCTCCCACTTAGTACAGCCTTTGCAACAGGGAGATGTTTTCTTCTTGTTGGCCATATAAAACCAAAGAAACAGATTTTTAATAAATCTTTCTATTAAACAAAATTAATATAAATATGAACATAAAATCATAACAAAAACATTATAGGGATTGTTATTAGTGTTTTTATATGTGTTTTACTCCGATTGTTTCATTGTCCACAGCGATATTTGAATTTGTTGTTGCTACTTCAATTCTTTTATTTTGTAGAAAATCCTTAATCAATAAATTCTTTCCATTATTTATTTACATCTTAGGATTTTATCAGTTCACAGAATTTATGCTGTGCACAACCAATTATGTTGCCTTTTGGGCTAAAATGGGTTTCATCACATACTCTTTTCTTCCGGCAGTCTGGCTGCATTTTGCTATAAGACTAACAAAAAGAAAGTTTAATTATCTTACTCTTTATATGGTGCCTGTATTTTTCTCTGTAATGGCTCTTCTAAAACCAGATTTTATTGTTAGCAGTATGTGCACAACTTTTTTTGTAGTAGTTATCAAAGATTTGTTTAACTCCTCAATCCCATTATTGTCATTTATTTATGGGTCCTATTATTTTGGGTTTATTTTGCTTTTCTGTTATTTTTTATTAAAGAGTTTTAATAAGGAAAAGAATAAATTAAAAAGAAAAATTTATGTTATAACCTTTGCAGCTACTTTAATAACACTTTTTCCGGCTTTGGTTCTTTTTATTGTTCTTCCTGCGTTTAATGTTATGTTCCCTTCAGTATATTGTGGATTCTCAGTATTGTTTACAGTTGCAGCAATTATGTCTTCTTATTTAGACAACAAGATTCAAAAAAAGAAATGAGAAAATAGAAATCATTCTTAAGAATTATTAAGGCAACCAAGTTTTATGGTTCTTTAATTTATCAGGGAGGTATTTTTCCATAACAAAGTTAAGGCCGCCAACTGCCAAAGCCTGTTGTTCTGCCCTGACTTTCATGTCATTTAACTGCTTTATGGCCTTTTGCCATTCTTTGTAATGATGCACAAAAGGATCATTCTTTATTGCATCCTTGCCCCGCTTAACATCAACTTCTTTCAAAGGATGTGTTGGCAGTTTATAATCAATTATATCCTGTGGTGTAAGACCAATAAACTGGGCATTAGGCACACAAAAATATTTATTGATGTGAGCAGCATTTCCGCTTCCAACCTTTAAAGTTCTGTAAATATTCATAAATCCATAAAAGTCACAGTCAGTGAAAACATAAACAGGCAATTTCTTGTCATCGCTTAACCTTCTTATAAAACGCCTGCATGCTCTTGTTGGAACGCCACCCATACTGATTAAAATGCAGTTTGCCGTTTTCCAGTATTTGTGCTTTACAAGCCTTTGATGCATACCTGATGTCTCAATTGCAAGTATAAAATCAGCATTTGTCTCAAACTTTAAGTGCTCTACAGAGTTGGGTATTGCATATGATCCAGAGCCCATTTTTGTGCAGTCAATTTTAATCTCTTTTTTTGTATCAGGATCTTCATCAATAACAATAAGCTTTCCAGAAACAGCTCCTCCCTTTTCCTCGGGGATAAAGCCAAGAGCTTCCCTGTTAACCATCATCATTGCTTCAACATCATCCATAACAGTATCTGATTCCGGCTGCTCATTAAAGCGGGCATCACCCCAGTTCTTGCTTACATAATATATTTCTCTTTTTGTTGCAAGGTCATCACTTTCAACAAGTTTTTTTGATAAAATCATCATTCTCAAAGTCTGCGCAAATGTTTTTATTGTTGAAGCTGTTAAGGTTCGGGTTTTTATCTTGCCGAGGAGCTTGAAATATCCCTCTTTTGGATCATAGTTAACATTGCTTAATGAACGCAAGGGTATGTTCAGATTAGGCTGCTTTTTGTTTAAGATTTTTTTATAGATTTCAGAAGCAAGCTCTTTTATTTGTGAAGAAACATTATTACTCACTATTATCACCTTCTTTCTTGTGCTCTAATGCAAGTCCTTCATCAAAATCCTGATTTTTATTTTTATCAAATTCCACTGACTCAACCTTGCCTCTGTGCTCTTCCAAGATTTCCTTTAACAGCAACTCTATTTTCTTTTCTTCATCATCTTTTAATTCAATCAGTTCTTTTAATGCCTCTCCTACATGGGATATGTATTTTTCAATATAACTTCTTTTCTTAAGCTCAAAGCCAACTCTTTTTTTCTTTTTAACATAAGAGCCAAGTTTTCTTCCAGCTTCCTGCAAAGCAAGCTTCATTTCCTTGATAATTTCAGGGTATTGTGCTATTGCCTCCTTGCTCTCTGATGTAAACGGAACCCAGACAGATGCAACATGAACCAAAATAGTCAACGGCCCAATTGGCAAAGAGCTATTGCCCTGCTGCAGCCCATAGTTTCTCCATACTGTTGACACAACAGACTTAAACATTGCACCAGCTCCCTGCTGATATAATAAAGGAACCCTGTTTGCAAACCTCAATAATGTTGCTGTTTTATCACCTGGCTGATTGCCGCCATATGCAATTCCAACCTCAATAACAAAAGGATTTCCGCTGTAAACACTTGGCGGCCTTGTAACAGAGCAGTAAAACTCTGCATTTATCTCTTTTCTTAATCCATTTTCAATCAAATCCTCAGTAATTGGGGAAATGCAGTCTGTTGGCGGAGAGATTATCTTTGTTTTTTTTATTCCCTGAATAAGCTTCTCTGTCATCTCCATTGAGAGCTTGCCTGGCCTTGTATTTGGCAATAATGCAGCATTTTCACATATCTGCTTTGAAGTTCCAGAGCCAACCCTTGAAAATTCCTTTGTAAGAAAGCTTTGCAGTGTTCTTGAATCTGTAAGCTTGAGCATTTTTATCATCCTGCCAATCTCAACACCATATGGGTGTGGTTTTATTTCCTTTGCTTCTTTTGGCAGTTGATCAGTTGCCCTTGCAAATATAATCTGCTCTGCTTTTGGATTTGTGTAAATTATTGTAACATGGGGATTTATTATGGCTGTCTGTTTTATGTATTCATCAATGCTCTGCCCTCCCTTTAAATAAGAGGCCTCTATATCAATCTCAACCTTTGTGCCGTGGTCTTTGTTCCACTCAACAACATCTTCTTTTATTATTCTTGGCTTGTTTTTTTGCGTGTCTATATGCAGCTCATAATAATGCGCTGGCTCATTGGGTGAGATTTTTGATGTTATTTTTGCCGGCCGCCCGGTTGTCAGCTGGCCATACATCACAGAAGCTGAAATTCCTATTCCCTGCTGTCCCCTGCTCTGGCTTAGCTTAAAGAATTTGCTTCCGTATAATAATTTTGCAAATATTTTTGGAATCTGCTTTTTTATAATACCTGGACCATTGTCTTCAACAATAATCCTGAAGCGGTCATTTTCCATATCTATTGCCTGAATATTTATCTCTGGAAGTATTCTTGCTTCTTCGCATGCATCAAGAGAATTGTCAACAGCTTCTTTTATTGTCGTTAGTAAGGCTTTTCTTTTATTATCAAAGCCAAGAAGATGCCTGTTCCTGCTGAAAAATTCTGCAACAGAAATATCACGCTGCTTTTTTGCCATCTCATGCGCTTTTGTCTTTAGTGTTTCAACAAGCTCTGGATTTTTTTCTGTTAATTCATTAAGTTCTGTCTGCCTTATCATTTTATATCTAAATCTCTTCTTTTCATATTACCCCTTCTTTTTTCAAGCCATTTGTAAACACTGGAATGCGGGCTTCCGCTTAATAAGGACTCAACAGCCTTTTTTGCTATAGCAACATTCTCTGAAAAACCAATTATTCCAATTGTCTTACCATAAACTGAGATGTATGTTTCTGTAAGCTCTTCTATTGTTTTTCTTGAGCGTCCCTCTGCTCCGATAACCCTTCCCTTTAATCTTATAATGCTATTTTTTGATTTTATATAATCAGTCATATTAAGTATTTCAAGTGTATAATCCTGCTTTAATAAAAGAAGTGCTGTCTCTGGGTTGAAGCCGCGACCAATTGCATTTATAACTTCTCTTGCATTGTAAATTCCTAATGCATCCTCCCCTTTTAGAAAAACATCACCTTCTTTTGAGTCTATCTTTAATTTTATGTTAGTGGCTGATTCTATTTGTTTTTTAGTAATGCCATCCTTGCCTATAAGAACAGCAATTCTTTCTTTTGGGATTTTTGTGTCATACAAATATTCTGCCATGTTAAAAAGGGAATTGGGGTTTGTTTTTAAATTTTTATATTATTCTTTTATTATTTTTGCCTGCTTTAAATTTTTCAAAAAATATTCCAGGCAGTCAAGAGCACAGAAATTTGCTTTTTTCCTGAAACCTCTTGGACCAAATATCAAAGTGTAATGCTCTGTATAATAAGGATTTATAGGATTTCCGCATACTGCACATACTGCTTTTTCACTGTCTTCAAGCTGCTGTATCTTATCGCTAATAAGTTTTTTTACATGCATTCCTCCTTCTTCCTCAAGGTCTTTCTGTAATTTTATTAAGTCCTCATGCTCTAAATTATCAACTATCTCCTTCAATTTTTTCTTCATTTTACCTCTTCTTTGTTTCTTCAAATTTTATAAGCCAGATATTCTTTTTTGGGTCAAACTGGAAAACAACATCATATTTTTTGTTTTTATCAAGTGCAAAAAGCAAAGGCATGGGTATGGTTGTCTCATAACTTGATCCCCGCTTGTAAAGCTTTCTTCTTATTTCGTGCATTTTATACTTATTTTTTTACTTATTTTAATTAATCTTATTATACTTATAATTATACTTATATATAAATGTTTTGATTTAAGAAAATAGAAAATTATTTTTTTGGCCTGATGATTTCATTAACTGCTAAGATAAATAACCCTGCTGTCCAGCTAAACCTGTTCTCGCTCTGGTAAACCCAGGTTTTAATCCGTTTTCCTTTGCTGTTGTAGATCTCAGAAGTCGTGCTGTGCTTGCAGATCAGCCTAGCAATTCTCTTAAGAACTTGTTCAGATTCTTTTTTCATTCCTAGTTTATGCTTTGCAATAGCGTCAAAGCAGCCAATCCATGGCCATGAATAACCATTATGATATTTCAGGAGCCCCCCAATAATATTAAAAACAGATGACTTATACCAGGGGTATGAAGGATAATTTGTTATCATAGGAACAAGGTCAAGTTTGTTTTTCATTATGAACTGCTGTATTTTAATTCCTTTCTTTTTGTCTGCAACATCCCACACAATTGCCAGGACATTGCCTGTTGATGAAAAATAATCCTGTTTTTTCTTGTCAATCCAGTCTATATAGTAATTCCCGTTCCAGAACTTCTTGTTAATGCTTTTCTTAACATTTTCTGCCATTTTTGAATATCCCCTGGCATCATCCTTTTTTTTGAGCAGTGCTGCTATTTTGCTAAAGTTAATTAATGCTTTAAAATAGCATATATTTGTAAACATTACTTCCCCATGCTTTAGTGCAGATTCTGCCCAGTTAGCACCAAAACCCTCATCTATCAGAAAATCATTATCCTTATCCTGTTTTGATATCCAAACCATTGCTTTTAAGATTTTATTATAATTATCTTCTAAAAATTTTTTGTCTTTGCTTTGCACAATATAATCATAGCATGCTATTATAAAAATAATGTTTTGGGTTACAGAAGGAGATATAAAATAACTTCCATGATAAACAGGAAACAAAAGGTTCCACCTTGGCTTAAATCCTATTGTACTAAGGTAATATAATGGGCTTGATATTCTTTTAGGAAGGAGTCCATCTTTACGCTGGTATTTTAAATAAAGCAATAAATTCTTTTTCACTATCTCAAAATCCTTTAATCTGTTTGCACCAAATGATGCAAAGAATGAATCCC
>Ga0307992_1001206_pt1 | contig 15446 bp, 21 predicted proteins | sample EllFjometagen133_FD_203162 | JGI IMG/M metagenome (GOLD analysis project Ga0307992, IMG submission 203162) | Marine microbial communities from Ellis Fjord, Antarctic Ocean - #133 | ecosystem: Environmental > Aquatic > Marine > Unclassified | place: Southern Ocean | collected 2014-10-08
AAAGTAAGAAACATAGTTTTTCTTAGATTTTTTCGAACGGTAGAATTAATTTTCTACCCTTTTTTTGTAACCTTTTAAATTACTTGTCGTATAAGTAGAAAATAATAGTTATGGCACGTACAAAAAAAATTGACCCGATTGAACATGAAAAACAAATGAATGCGTCTGCAATTCGTGATTGTGAACGAGCAATTACTGAAGGGATTCTAACAACACCATCTAAACGTAGAGTCTTTAAAGTAGGACAGCGTATACAATGGGGTGCTCATAAAGAAACATATGTTCGTGAAGTCTATCGTGATGGAATGTATTACCTTACTGAAAGCATCGGAATAATTCGTGAAAGGAATGGAAAACCACAAAATGAATTACATATCCAGAACTGGACAGATATCCTACCATATAATAAGAACAAAGACACGAACTTCACTAAAGAAGAAAAATATTACATTCGCATACTCAACAGTCCAATTTCATCATTAATAAATATGGTTCACGCAAATCATGCAGGTGTTGATATGGATGTTGAATATCAACGTGAACATGTCTGGACAAATAAAGAAAAAATTGAATTACTTGATAGTGTTTTCGATAATATTGATATCGGTAAATTTGTTTTTGTGCAACGCAGTATGGGACACAAAGGTAAACTTTATGAAATTCTTGATGGTAAACAAAGACTTACGACACTCGTTGACTTCATTGAAGACCGCTTTAAATATAGGGGTTTCTACTTCTCTGAACTGAGTTTCAAAGACCAATTTAAAATTACCAAACACAATGTTTCTTATGGTTATTTGGAAAATCCAAATAAAGAAGCTATCTTTGAAACCTTTATTAAATTAAACACTTGTGGAAAACCAATGGCAAATAAACATATCGATAAAGTAAAACAATTATTAAATGAACTCTAAAGACATAAAAAATAAAAAATGTGTGCTCTTTATGGACATAGATGGCGTACTAGCCACTACCCATCAATATTATACCAATAGGAAAAACTGGCATCCCACTTATGATTGTTATAGATTCGATGAGAAGTGTGTTAAAGTTTTTAATAATATTATTGAAAAGATAAATCCAATCATAATATTATCAAGTGATTGGAAAGACCATTATAGTGTTGAGCAAATGAATGAAATCTTCAAATGGAATGAAGTTAATACAATTATTACTGACACCACTGAATCATCATGGGCTATTATTTTCAAAAGTGCACAACAACTCGAAGAATGTCGTGCACATGAAATTCTGGAATACGTTAAGAAACATGAAATTCAAAATTGGGTAGCTATTGACGACTTAAATCTAAGTCCTTGGATATCAGTAGAACATTTCGTCAGGACTCCAAGAGCAAATGAAGGAATTAAACAAAGTGGAATTAAGAATAAGATTTTAAATATATTAAATAAAAAAAATAAATAAAATTATGTCGATTATAGTATGTGATGTTGAGTCAGATGGCGGTTTATTAGGTCATCACAGTATGGTGTGTTTCGGGGCAGTCAAATTGACCCCCGAACTCGACACCACGTTTTACGGCAAGACCAAACCAATCTATCCCAACTACGAACCATCAGCACTCAGTGTAAGTGGGTTCAGCAGAGAAGAACACGAGCAGTTTGATGACCCACAAGAAGTTATGGAAAAGTTTGCAGCATGGCTCAAAGCCAATTCCAAAGGCAGACCTATTTTAGTTTCAGATAATAACGGTTATGACAGCAGTTGGATTAATTTTTATTTTCTCAAATACTATGGTAAAAACCCATTTGGTTGGTCATCTAGGCGTATTGGTGATATGTTTTGTGGTGCTGAACATGATTTATTTTATAAATGGAAAAAACATAGAATAACGCCTCATACGCATTCCCCAGTTGATGACGCAATGGGAAATGCCGAGGCATTATTATATTTATCAAAAAAACATAACATTAAATTACCTAAATAAAAAATTATGAATAAAAACACCCCTTTAAAAGATATGTTATTTGTTTTCCCAGTAATGTTTTATTACATACTGGAAGCCTTTCTAGTATCATTATTTATTTCAGTAATCTGGAAACTTACATTAAGTCAAGTTATTGGCGACATTAAATATCTTCAATTTGTTGGTGGTTATTGGATTATTAAAATGTTATTATTTGATGTTTTCAAATTAATTGGAGGACTTAATTCTACTGAAAGTAACATGGAAAATGAAATGCAAGAGAGAGTTGATGATAATGATAATAACGAACAACACACAGAATAATATATATAAAATGAAATATACTAAAGAAACATCAAGAATTCCAATAAAAATTATCGATACTGACACTGAAGAAACTCTTCTTGAAATAGGTGACCGTCATTGGATGAATGTTGGTGAAATTTTTCCTCAAAAAGTTGTAACGGATTTAATTTTAAATGAAATGAAAAACCGCACATTTCCTAAGAATGTAATGGTTATTGCCATTGGAGAATATAAACTAGAAATAGACTGATATTTTTGTAATTTCATTGTATTTATATTAAATATTTATAATGATGAAAAAATTTTACAGTAAAGAATTTTGTGTTAATGAAGGATTAAAATATGAAAGAAGAACAGATTTTCATGATAATTCCTTTACTGCGTATAAATATGCAATAAAAAATGGGTGGATTAATGATGCGTGTTCACATATGCCAGAAATTATTAAACCTAATAATTATTGGAATTTTGAACATTGTAGGGATAATGCGTTAAAATATAAAAGAAGAACAGATTTTAGAAAATCTTCAAGTGGTGCTTATAGTGCTGCAAGAATTAATGGATGGCTTGATATTATATGTGAACACATGATTAAATTTAGTAAACCACATGGATATTGGACTATCGATAAATGTCGAGAAATTGCATTAAAATATGACACAAAAAAAGAATTTTTAATAAACGATAAAACAGCGTATAAAATGGCACATAAAAAAAAATGGATTGATGAGATTTGTGTTCATATGAAAATATGTGGAAACTATTATAATAAATGTGTATATGTATATGAATTCCCCGATAATCACGCATATGTTGGGATAGCATATAATCTTGATGTGAGGAAAAGAAACAGAAAATCAAATAAAAATGATGCTGTTACTAAACACATAAAGAAAACAAATTTAACTCCAATAATAAAACAATTAACGGAAATTATACCAATAAATGAAGCCTCAAAACAAGAAATATATTTTGTGGAAAAATATAAAAATGAAAATTGGAATATTTTAAATGTAATAAAAGCTGGAGGTGCTGGATATCATAAAATTATTTGGACATATAATAAAATTAGAAAAGTCGCATTAAAATATAATAAACGTACCATTTTTCGTAAAAATTATCCGGGTGCATATGATTCTGCTTGGAGAAATGGTTGGTTGAATGATATTTGTTCACACATGGTTGGGAATAAGATAAAAAAATATTGGACGTTTAAATTATGTGAAAAAGAAATGATTGGTTGTAATTCACGGATGGAATTTTGTGAGAAAAATAGAGGAGCATATTATTTTGCAATTAATAATAATTGGATGGATAAATTATTCCCAATAAAATATAAATTAAATTAAATATTTGTAACCTTTATCAATTATTTTCGTATAATTATCATAATCAATACTTAAAAAAATGAAAAAAATAATTGGATTACTCGTAATAACGATGTTTAGCGTTACAATGTTTGGACAAACTTCAGGTGTGTATGGTGTTTTCGAAGAGGAATCGCAACACCTCGGAATGCAACGTAAAATACATAAGGCAGGTGTAACTGATATAAGTAAATGGGTGCAGGACTATGAATTCGTTGCCAATGACAAGCAATATATTGTATCATATGAACCTTGTGAATCATGTGGTGAACGTATAGAACGAGGTAAAACTCAATACAGGGCAGTTAATCTTTATCGTTGGGATTTAACTCAATTTAATATTGCCATAGATAAACCATTACGAATTGACTACTATAAAAGGAACGAAAATAATATTGTATCACGTGATGCTTACTTTCCTCAAGATTATGGTGGTTCTAATGGTGTTGTTGAAAATTCTATATGTTCTAAAGAAAATATGGGATATATAAAAAAACTGGAGAACGGTGTAATTGAAATCAAATTAACTGTTTATTCATCTACTGATATTTATGACCATCATTCCAAGACATATTATTCCGAAACCATTTATTTAATACCTGATGGTGAAAATTATATTATTAAACAATGATAAAAGCAGTACCATACATTCAGACACTGGGACGAGAAACATTCAAAAAATTTGTTCAGACCCCCTTTACACTTGATATGTTATTTCCAGTATTTGGTGATAAATCAACACAGCTACTATTTGAAGGTTGGCGTGGTAAAGATATGATGAAATGGTATAAATTTATCCATGATGATGGTGCTGTTTTAGAATTTTATCCCAATAAGTTTGTGTTAAAAAAAACTGGAAAAGATGTCGGTTATGAATTACTATTACCATCTACCATAAATGATTTTATTAATATCACTTATCAATATGGTATTGAATTATATTGGACATCTTGGGTTAATGAAAATTTTGAACCCAAAGAATATCTTCATGTAGAACAAATTAAATCATATTTCGAAGACCTGCTTGGCAGGATGGGAAAATCGCACGAATTATTATAAGTCTTGCACAACACCCTTTTTTTATATATATTTACTTTTTATTTAAAAAACAATGGACAGAAAAGATATAAATCTATGGAGTAAATTTACATTTAAAACTCTAGGTTATAGAAAAAATTTTAATTTGATTAGTGATAATGATAATTTCATTACATTATATGATGGTATGATATCTGAAATCAGATTAAAAGAACGTAAACCTCCACGTCCAGTTGGTGAATATAGATTTTCAATATTGAATATTGAATTAGGTTTAAAATTTAATGTTGATTTCAGAAAATTAATTAAGGAACATACAATAGAAAATGATTATGCTGAATTAATTGATAATGAAATCAATATCAATAAATATAAAAAAATTGTATTACTTCATACATTTATTTTAAATAAAGATTATCGTAAACGTGGTACAACCGAAGAATTTATTGAAATGTTATTTCGAGATTTTTATTCTGAAGATGTTGCAATTATTGTATTTGTAAAACCATTTCAAAATAATACAGTAGATGCTGATTATTATTTCAATACTAAAGAAGTTGCAATAAGTGAAACATTGAATCGTAGAGATACTCATAATGTTCCAGCAATTGATTATTATTCACTCAGAGAATTAAATGAAAAAGATGATATTGAATTAAATGAATATAAATTATTTAATGTTGCTCAACGATGTGGTTTTAAAAGAATTAACGAATCCCATTTATTCATTTATTCACCAGAAAAAACAATTGTTAGAATGAATGAAAAACATAAATTATTACATTCGCTTAATAATGAGTAGGTAGCGTTTTTATAAAAATTTAGTATTTATCATTACAAAAAATGAATGTAAATTCAAAAATATCGAAAATAAAACAGGGTGTTATACCCTTAAAACTGATTTCATTTGGTTATAACCTCTTGAATCTCACAAGACCCAGAAGAATAAAATTTTCTGGGCATTTTCATTTAAATACACTAAGTTTTAGTCGTAAATGTCTGGGTTTTGCCTCCCGTAAACAACTGTAAATCAGGCAATAAATAATCTTATTAAATATTAATTTATGAAAAAATCAAAAAATGTTATCGGAAAAATTATAATCGTTATTTTAGTGATGACTATGATTTCTGTTTTTATTAATGGTATGCCACCAGAAATAAAAGCAAGTAGTGATGATGCTATTCGTGGGAAAAATTCACAATTAATAAACGAGAACATAGAGTTAAAAATAAAGTATTCGGAATTGGAAGAAAAGTTAAAGAAAATGGAAAATCTCACCCAAGAAATTTATGAATATGACAACCAATTATATTCACAGGTTCTTGGGGTTGATTTTGACACAACTGATTTCAATAAATATAGAAATGATAGTGCTATTATTATTTTTAATCAACATGACACAATATTTAAATCTGTTGATGATAGGGCATTTTATGCCTCAGAAATGCTTGCATTACAATTAGAAAAGTTACAAGCAACATCTTATAGATTCAAAAATAATAAAAATGCAATTCTATATTACCCAACAATTTCACCAATAAAAACAAAAGATTTTATTAAATTAAGTTCACCATATGGTTGGAGGATGCACCCTATTGATAAGAAAATGTTATTCCATGATGGTGTTGATATCTCAGCAAATGTTGGAACACCAATATATTCAACAGCACAAGGACGTATCGTTAAAGTCATGTATTCAAAATACGGATATGGTAACAGGGTTGTCATTAAACATGCTTATGGATTTGAAACCCTTTATGCCCACATGAATACTATTAAAGTAAAAAAAGGTCAATGGATTAATAAAAATCAATTAATTGGTAATGTTGGAAATACTGGGAAAAGTACGGGTTCACATCTTCATTATGAAATTCATAAAAATGGTGAAACACGTGACCCCTTGGGATATTTTTATACTGAAATAACTAATAATCTATTGGCAATGCAATAATTTTTAATTATATTTGCTAAATAAACTACCCACCCACGCAAAGCGATGGGATGGGTTTTAAACCTAAAAACGAATGCACTTGACAGTACAACATACTCGGCTTTTCAGGATGGTTTATGGACATCCCCAGCAACGCTATATTCTTAGCTGCATTTTCGTCAGCATCAAATACAGAATTACAGTTGTTGCAAGTAAATTTCTTGCCTCGTCTATTACCAATATGGAAGCAGTTGTTGCAAGTTTTACTCGTGTAAGCAGGTGGTACAACAATCAAATTAACGCCATTAAGCAAACTTTTGTAAGTCAAGAAACTTCTGAGTTGATAAAAGTTCCATTTACCTATTCTTGTTCTGAATTTCCTACCTTTTTTGTTAGCGGAAAAGCGAATACCTTTAAGGTTTTCAATCGCAATTCCTTTACCTTCTACTTTAGCAAGTCTAACAATTTCTTTGCTTATTGTGTGATTGATAATCGTACTCGTAGTTCGTTCTTTCCCAGACAATCGTTTCAGGACTTTTTTACAGCCTTTCGTACCTTTGGATTGAAGCGAACTCCTTACTTTTTGTCTTTTTTCTCTATAATCATTAAGTTTTTTAGAATTAAATGCTTTGCCGTTACTCAAAGTACCCAATTCAATCAAACCCATATCAACACCAATAAATTCCTCCACATCCTCAATATCTTCTTCAGGAACATCAACGGTTTGAAAAAGGTAAAATTTTCCTTTCTTATAAACCAAGTCAGCTTCCCCTTTAATATATGGAATGTAATCAGGATTATGACAAACAAAATCAATTTTTTGTCTACCACCAATACACCACAGGGAAACAACATTATTAGGTTTATAAGTCATAATTCTATTATCATAAGTAATAGAACCCAGTGGTTTAAAGACACATTTGGTTTTCTTATTCAACTTGTAAGCATCGGCAACTTTAGCTACCTGTCGTATAATAAGTTGAGAGGAAAGGTTAAATTTAGCTTTGTATTGATGATAGACTTCATGATGGAGTTTAAAATTATTGAAAATCTTCTTTTCCCAACCCACATCAGAAATACAATTACAAACAGTATTAGCTTCCTTAATAGTGTCAAGAAGCAAATCAACCTGTTCATCAGTAGGCAAAAGTTTTATTTTCAATGTGAGTTTCATACAATAATAAATACATGGATATTTGAAAAAAGTTTCATATATCAGAAAATAATCATATATTTGTCAAGGTTAAAGGCGTTGTGTGTCGCTTACCTCCCATCCACACTTCGTGATGAATGGGTTTCACGCTCTATATTATGAAAACAATTATAACAACAGCACACGAAGAAGAATATTCTAATAAAAGTAAGACATTGGGTGTTTTACTTAATCTCGGAATGGATGGAAAACGTCTTGACAGTCTTTTATATATTTATCGTAATGGTATGTATATCTTTTTTCATACAATAATTGATATGAATGATTATCTACTTTATGGTGACCCTAAAACAAAAAGGTCGTATATTTCAGAACCTGATTTTGATAAATATTACGATGCAAGTTCAATTAATGGATTATTTTCTGAAAACCTGACTTGGTTACAAGAATAGTATTAATTATGCCTCTGAATTAGTTTTCAGAGGCATAATTAAGATTTTAATGGTTAAAACATATCTTAAGACCATTCAGGTCAAAAGTCTCTTAAAACGTCTTATTTAATTAAAATTTCTTTTTTGTTGGTGGGAAGATTTCAACTCGGTCTGAATCAAATGCTGTATCATAGCCTTCATCCCACCAATCAACCATTTTTTTTCTATTAAAAATCATTGAATTTTTACTTAACTTTCTAGGTAACCAATAAACAGTTACTTTAGCACCTTGTAAATTAAGTTTTTCGATTTTCTCATAAAAATAATCGAATTCAACATCATGTCTCATTGCATTAATGCTGGTAATAACATTATCAATAAATGTGTGAATTTTATTACCCTCAAATTTCTCTTCGATTCTGGTTCTATGTAATACAATATCAATATCAGTATAACCCTTTCCAATAACCTCATCAATACCAATTAAATCAACAATACCACCATCACCCCATTGTCCGATATGAAAATTTCCTTGACCATCTCTCCAACTTTTCTCAACAAGTGACGTGAAAAAGGGAAAGTTGGCACTACACCACATCCAATCAATAAAATTTTTATAATTTTCATCTAATGAACTGAAATAATGTGTTTTTGATGGAACTTGGGCAAAGTTTTGTGTTCCTATTAATATTTTCTTGTTTTGATTTCGTAACTCATCGAAATCAGACTCGGTAAAGAATTGACCAATTATTTTCCTTAAAACATTTGAAGTACCAACAGTTTTTTGTCCCAGAAGTAATGTTATTATTATTGGAAATTTTCTAATTTTACCTTTTTTTGATGTTATTCTACCCTTAAACCAAGATTTATCAAAAACCTTACTATCATCAACACTCGTGTATCCATCTTTAAGAATTTCCCATTCTTTTAATGCTGTAAGTGGTGCTAACAGGCTTCCTGTTGAAACTCCGATGACTGTATCATAGTCCTTATTTATTCTTGCCAGTGTTCCACCACCAAATGCGCCCCAACTTCCACCACCAGAAATTAAACATGCTTTCTTTTCCTTCATACCTAATAAATACAAAAAAAGGTGAGCATTAAACTCACCTTTATCAATTATTACTAATTTAAATCTACAATTGTCTCATTTCATTCATCAATTGAATAACTAGATTGGTTTGTGTTGCTGATTGCAACGAAATAAATTCCAATGCTTTTTCATTATTACCTTCAGCATCAATCAGATTCCAATATAGTTGAGAAACTTCATCATGTGGGAGTAAATCAACGGTTTTCTTTAAACCAAGATAATCACAAATCAACATCAGTGGAACATTATCATATCCATTAAACTTCCAAACATTAACAGTATCAATAACACCAGACTCCCAAGGTTTAATACTAAGACTTCTTTTAAGAATTAACGGAATTTGTTTATTGATTTCGAATTTATCACGATAAAAAACAAACTTCTTAACTAAAAGCGGGATGTCATGTCCCAAAATATTATGTCCACAAAGGACTGGAAATTGTTGGGGAGTTGAATGCGCACCATCAGTTGATAAATTATATAGTTCATCCATGAAAGTCGCTAATACAATGAATTCATCATCATTAACGATTTTTTTCATATAACGTTTAAGTGTACCATCCACAACATATAGTGTTGCATATGTTATTGCAACAATTTTAGTAAATTCGGGATGATATGGTGCTTTTGTCTCATATACCATTTGTTCTTTGGTGTCATGAGGAAATTTATAATTATATTTAGTTCTACTTAAATATAACCAACGACTATACATCGCAGGATTCTCCTTTTCAAGTTTTTCTATTGTTGGAAATATGAGTACCGATTTCACATTAAAAAAAAGTGTGTTGTAAATACCAGAGGGGTTAAAAACATCGTCAAATAATTGTGCCATATCTTATTTTATTTAAAATTAATTATATGCAAATATAAATAAATTTATTCAATATTAAAGATAAAATGAAAAAATTTAATTATTATTGGTTTTTTTTCGATTTTAATTTCATTGTAGATATCCTCTACATCTTTAAAACTATAGGAAAGTAATTCAATATTATTATAAATATCTCCACGATGTTTAATGATATATGGGATTAATTTTTTTATTTTGAAATGTTCTGACTTTTTCTTTCTTTCGATTTCAAAGAGATACCTATCACCCATGTCTTCAAATTCAGAAGCTATTTTCTTTTTCTTTCGTTCAGTATCTTCTTCCAAATGTTTACTAAGTGATAAATAACTTACATCATCATCAGCAGCATCGATTGACAATATGTTATCATCAATATCCATGTATTAGGTTTTTGGTGAGTCAATAACTGTTGTTTCTTCAGTAACACTGGTGGTTGGTCTACTTTTAGTAATTTTACCATCTAATTCAAGAAGGTCATCTTTCTTCTCAATAATAGGTGTTTTTACAACTGCTGGTTTTGGAGTTCTTGGTTTTCTTGTTTTTTTAGGTTTATCTAAATTCTGAACAAACTTTAAATTGCTATCATTAAATGATTTTACTTTTATAGTGTCAAGTTCTTCTAAAAACTTATTTGCTTTTTTTTCTAAAACACCTTTCATTTCTTCCATTACAACTTTAAATTCTTTTTGTTTTTCAGCAATTTTATTGTTTGTAATAATTATAATTTCAAGAAAATTTATTAAATCATCTACAACAATATCTCGATTTTTGGGTGAGATTTTTATAAGTTTATATTCATCGTCTTCTGCCAATATTTCACAATCAATTTTTTTATTTTCATCATAAATCCAACCACTTGGTATTCCGACCTCAATTTCATACCATCCATCAACAGTATTTCTGGTTATAGACCCCAAATATCCGTCTACTGGATTTAATATTTTTTCAATTGTTTTCATATTATCCAAATAAGTATGTAAAAAATATTGCCAAGGAAATCCAAAGCGTTATTTTATTAAATTTTGTTAAAATAAATTTGGTTTCATTCTTTAATTTAAATCTTCCATACATTTTTATATTTAAATCTCCGAAGATATAAATTATAAAAATGATAGAAGAAATAAATAAAAACTGATATAATTCAGTAATTAAGTTCATGTGTTATTCTCCGTGACTTTGACCTTGATGAACTTTACCTTGTGGTACAGCATCTCCTGTTTTAGTTACATCAGTTTGTGGTTGTGGTGGTGCTTGTGGTTCAGGTGCTTTGAAATACTGCTCAACCAAACCGAGTTTGCCGTTAAGAAGTGCAAGTTCCTGAAGAAAACCATCCATAAGTCCGATTTTTTCTTTATAATTCATGTTTGGTTCTTGTGCCAAACGCACGAGTTCGAGTTCTGCGTAAAATTTGTCGTTGTTTAATTTGTTAACTAGGTCAACTTTTAAGTCTGCCATAATGTGTTTTTCTTTTTAAAATAAAATTATTTGTTTATGATTGTAAAAATAGTGATTATAAATAGTAAGTGCAAGACTTTTTTAAACTATCTCTAAAATATTTTTTTCCTGATTAATTGATTTGTCATAGATATTATAAACTTCAATTAATATATTAATAAGATTTTTATTCTTTTGTTTATCAATTTCAAAAATATTTTTCCAAAATTTTTCAAAATGTGCGAGAGAAATATCCATATTATTGTCTGCGGTATAAAATTGATGATAATAATATTTGTAATAATAATCTTTTAATTCATCATTTTTTATGAAGTCCAGATTTTCTTCAAGAAATTCATCACAGACTTTCTTGAAACACCAAGAATAATGATTATATATATCTTGGTCTTCACTAAGAGTTTCTCTATCAATATAATAGTAATGAATATAATATAGGAGATTCATGGTAAAATCTTTATAGATTTCAACCCTGTCCTTTACAATATTATATGATTTTGTTGTTGCCATTTATTTTAATGATTTAAGCATTGTTACAAGACCTTCATCGGGGTGACAATCACTTTTATCTTTTCTGTAACTAACATGTGACCATATACCATCTTCTCCAGCCATTGCATTCTCACTATAATCCCACATATCGGGGTGATAATCGAGCGGAATTTTATATCTTTCACCCCAAAACACCAATAATTGTCTCACGGCTTCAATTTGGGCATCAGTATATTTTTCAAACCCATAAAATCCTCGATATCCTTCTGGATAAATTTGAACATTTTTTATTGGTGCAATATGTGTATTTGGAACGAATTTTTTTATATCTTTATCATATTTTGCTGGATACCATGAATCATTACTTCTAACCAAACCACCCCAAGCATCAATTTCAATACCAATACTTTTCTGATTTAATTGTTTATTGTTTGCTGTATGTAATCCCAAATGATATGCCCAATATTTACTGCCGAAACATTGATAAATCTTACCATCCCAACCAACAATAATTGCAGTACCCACTCTATCAGCAGTTTGTCTCCACCATGCGATATCACCACTCGTACCTTGTCCTGAAACAGTATGATGTAAAACAATTTGATTCTTATTAGTTGCTTGTCGAATATATTGATTATCAGGTAAAGTTACGCTAATTATTTTTCCAAGGTCTAATTTTTCTAATACCTTTACTTCTTTAACTTTTTCTTTTTCAGCAGTTTTTATTGAAACCGACATATTTATTAAATTCTTAAGCATTTTCATGATATTCATTTTCATATAAATACTTTACAACTAATTTAAAGGAAAATGGGATATTGAATTGAATCAACATCCCACAAATATACTAAAAATTATTCGATTATTAACTATATAATTTTTTAACTAAATCATTATAGTCTGCTTTAGAAATACCAAGTTCTTTAGCAATTTTACCAGTTCTAATATTATTTAAAAAAACGGCACTAAAAAGACATAATACTAATACCGATAAAAGTATTGAATATCCAATTGTAACTGGTTTAATTATTGATGTTGGTGCATTTAATGCTGTACCAAAAAAACCAATTATAAATAAACCAACCAATATAAATGTAATACTATTATTTAATATCAAATCTTTTTTCTCTGTCTCTTTTGAGAAAAATCTATACGCAAATTTAATCCATAGATTCGGAGGGAATTTTTTTGTTACGGCATCAAATTTTCTTTTTGATATTTTCTTAACTTCTGTCATATTAAAAACCCCTATCCTTTTTTACATTTTTTGTTGAAACAAAATCTTGAGGTTTATATCCAAGTAAGTGTTTCATTTTCAGTTCTTGTTCAGATATAACAGGTTTTTCTTCTTTTACACTACCTTCACTTAGATTCTGAACAGGATTCTTCATTGCAAAAACTTGCTTACCATCGGTATAAAATTTATTACTGTCCATTGCACCAACAACACTTTCATTTACCAGAACTTTTTTATCAACACTCTTGTTTAAATACTTGTTTCCAAGACCAGTGAAATCCATTTCAAATAAATGTTCAGTTGCAAAACCATCACCTTTATCATCAGCAAATTCATTTACTTCTGTTAGGTTAAACTCAAGTAATCTACTTTTATTTAAACCATCACGATACCTACCAGTAATCATTGATTCTGAGAGTTTCATATTACTACCAAATCCCATTCTTTGATTCCAAGCAACCTTATCGCCTTTTCCTTTTTCATTCTTATCGAATTGAACCTTGTCAACTTCAGTGTCTTCAACAGGTTGCTCTTCTTTATTATACATTGGTGCTCCAGCTTTAAATTCTTTCTGTTTCTCACCCATTTCAAAGAATTGACCTTGGTCTGCTTTCATACGCTCAACAAATCTTTCACTTGGTTCATTATCATAAGTTGTACTATGTAAACCATTACGATATAAATCAACTTCTTCCTGTTCCTTACTCGTTAAGTTACGTTTTGGAATTTCATCGCCTTCATTATTAGCACTATCACCAACGTTCTTAAGTGCTTCATCACCTTTCATATCGCTAACCTTAATAGCTTGTTTTTCGATGTCTTGTCCAAGTTTTTGAGGGTCTTTAGGTACATCTGTTTGTTGGTCTTTCCATTGAAGTTCTTTTTCTACATCAATAACTTCTTTAGTACCACTATGTTGTAAGTCTTTTTTGAAATTCTTAGAATTTTCACCACCAACACGAGCATTAAGTACCTGTGAATTAGTTTTTCTTTCTTCTGCCATTAATTTTAATTTTTCATGATGAACTGAAAATGCTTCCAATTCTTTATTTATTTCTTCTAATAATTTCGTGTCGGCTTCATTTAAACCACCTTGTTGCTGTGTACCTTGAGGTACTTCACTACTCATGTCGCCTGTTGCTTGTGCCTTATTAGACATCGATGTACCATTATTTTGTATCATAGTTTGTGTATCTTCTTTAATATTATTTTCTTCTACGGAGTCAGCTAAATCTTCTTCTTGAAGTGCAATACCATCTTTGATGTTGTTATTATTATTCAGTTTTCCTGATTGAATATCCTTTTTTATTATCTTCTGGTTTTGTGGATTCATATTAGTAACGTCACCATATGTATTACTACCGTTATCAGCAATAAAATCAGCATCAGTCTCTTCATTTAACGAATTAAACATTTTTTCAAATCCACTTGGGTCTGTTAAATAATTATTTTCACTAAGTGCAAACCCTGTTGAAATAGGTTTTGCTTTAGGGTCATTTTTCTTTCCCATATCACCACTTAAATCACCTTTAGTACTGAATGCAGCAGGACCAGCAAAACCTGTATATCCTTGAGCACCGCCAGCACTACCAGCAGTACTACTTTCACTTAAACCATTAATTATTTCAAGATTATATCCCAATCCTTCAAGTTCTGATTTAAGTTCCTGAAATTCTTCGGGACTTGCTTCTCTACTCTCAGCAGCATAATTAGGGTCTATAGCACTATGTTGACCTACATGTGCATATCCAGTTTTATATTTACCTGTAATATCATGATTTTCGTTAGGAAAATATGCATAAACTTCAGGATGTTCAGGATGAACAAGAAAATTAACTACAGTTTTTTCAGTATCGGCTTCATTCATATCCTTTGGGTTTCCTAATTTAGTTCCAGTTGCATCCATTTTTTTTTCTCCTGCTTTTTTTAGTTGATTAATACCACTTTTATCACGTCTTTTCTTCTCCTTGGGTATTGCCTGTTTATATTTTTGTAAGTACTGTGGACTATTTAAAACATAATCATTAAAAATCATATTTTGAATAGTTTCGTTATAATGATAACCGTACTTTTCTTCACCGTTTTCAGCCATTTCTTCATAAACAGCAGATAATTTAGGGTCTGAGAATACCAGAGATTCCATTTTACCCAGACTCCATATTTTCT
>Ga0307992_1001207_pt1 | contig 15442 bp, 11 predicted proteins | sample EllFjometagen133_FD_203162 | JGI IMG/M metagenome (GOLD analysis project Ga0307992, IMG submission 203162) | Marine microbial communities from Ellis Fjord, Antarctic Ocean - #133 | ecosystem: Environmental > Aquatic > Marine > Unclassified | place: Southern Ocean | collected 2014-10-08
AAAAGTGCATGATCTCATTGTCTGTTTTTCCCTTGGGATCAAAATCAGCACCACCCTTTGCACCACCCATTGGCAGTGTTGTTAGGGAATTTTTAAAAATCTGTTCAAAACCGAGGAATTTTAAAATTGAAAGATTTACACTTGGATGGAAACGGAGACCCCCTTTAAAAGGACCAATCGCATTATTAAATTCAATACGATATCCTCTATTAACTTTGACTTCCCCAACATCATTTACCCATGGAACACGGAAAATAAGGATCCTTTCGGGAATAATAATTCGTTCCATAATATTAGCAGCCTGGAATACGGGATTAGCTTCATAGACCTCCCATACAGAATCTACCACTTCTCTAACAGCCTGAATAAATTCAACTTGACTGGGATTCTTAGCAACAACATGATTCATGAATTCATTTTTCGTCATCGTTTTCTCCTTTTTATTTCCTATCGTCAAACTTTTCTTCGTGATCTATTCTCTTTAAAAAACTGGTTTCTGTACTTCAATTTAAATTTATTTTACACAAATTAATACTAATAAATTGAAAATTAGGCCTTTCCCCGTTAAAAACGGGGAATTCAACCTAATTTATTATAAGTGCAAAATAATATTTCTATCTAACAAAGTAGAAAAACTTTTGTTTATCTCACCTTGTTTTTTTCTTCCGAAAAAAAAAATCACAAGAAATCTATTTGATCAAACAATACCTTGTTCAACCATTGCATGAGCAACTTTAAGGAAACCGGCAACATTTGCACCGCGGACATAATCTACATAATTATCATTAATGCGTCCATTTTCGACACATTGTTCGTGAATACGAATCATGATATGATGTAATTCTTTGTCCACTTTTTCACTTGTCCACGAAAGACCCATATAATTCTGACTCATTTCAAGACCCGAAGTAGCTACACCGCCGGCATTTGAAGCTTTACCCGGTGAATAAAGAATTTTTGCATCTTCGAAAACTTTTACGGCATCAGGTGTAGATGGCATATTCGCACCTTCAACAACACAGGTACAACCATTTTTAATAAGTGCTTCGGCATCATCTTTATCCAGTTCATTCTGAGTAGCACAAGGCAGAGCAATATCCACAGCTTGTTCCCAAGGACGTTTACCCGGATGGAAAGTAGCATTTGGAAATTCTTTGGCATAAGGTGCAACAATATCATTATTGCTTGAACGGAGCATCAGCATGTAATTTATCTTTTCATCGCGGATACCATCAGAATCATAGATATACCCGTCAGGACCGGAAAGTGTCACTACTTTTCCGCCAAGATCATTAACCTTAGTGGTAGCTCCCCAGGCAACATTGCCAAATCCGGAAATGGCAACTTTTTTTCCTTCTAAACTTTTACCCACATTCTTCAACATTTCATTGGCAAAATAAACAACACCAAAACCGGTAGCTTGAGGCCGGACTAATGAGCCACCCCAAGTAATACCTTTGCCGGTCAAAACACCGGTAAATTCATTTTTAATTCGTTTATATTGTCCATATAAATAACCAATCTCACGGGCTCCAACACCGATATCACCGGCAGGAATATCCGTCCGTGCACCAATATGACGTTGTAGCTCGAGCATAAAGCTTTGACAAAAACGCATGATCTCGCCATCGGAACGACCGCGAAAATTAAAATCAGATCCGCCTTTACCTCCACCCATGGGCAAGGTAGTTAAAGCATTCTTAAATGTTTGTTCAAATCCAAGGAATTTTAAGATCGAAAGATTCACACTCTGGTGAAAACGTAATCCACCTTTATAGGGTCCAATTGCCGAGTTGAATTCTATTCTATAACCACGATTCACTCTGACAACCCCTTGATCATCCACCCATGGTACGCGGAACATGATCGTACGCTCAGGTTCAACCAGTCTCTCTAAAATACTTGCATCTTGAAAAATGGGATTATCAATATAAACATCCCATACAGAGTCAACCACTTCTACTACTGCTTGCAAAAACTCGGGCTGATTGGGGTTTCTTGCGGCTACAGCGTTAATAAATTCACGTTTGCTCATTCTGTTTTTTCCTCCTAATATATAAGCAAAGCTTACGAGACCCACTTTTATGATCTCGCTTTAAACATCGATCCCGCTTCTCTTAATACCGGGATCACATCTCTTCTTGTTTAGTAACAAGAATCTCTCAATTATGTGATAATTTAATGATATTTTTCCTTAAAAGTAAACATGAGTTTTTGCTATTTTCTATTATTTTAGCGGTTTTGGGAGGATTTTAAGAGTTACGATATTTGGATAATTCCGACGAAAATAAACAAAGCGAAATGAATAATAAATACTTTATGATGATTTGTTTTTTATTTTAGGATTTGGATAATTTTTTATCGTAACCCGGATAAATTTTAAGTTTAATTTACTAAATAATTTATAAAAAAAGAGACGCGATAAATCGCGTCTTTACATTTACATTAGAATCAATATTAAACACATGAAAAGCTATCTCGACCGTTCTTCACGTCTTACGATTTACGCCTGCCCTGCGTAGGCCTACTACGCCGAAGTAGCTTGGCTACGAAGGCTGTATCTTGGCGAAGAAGGGTCTTACGGTTCACGGTCTTCTTTTTCTGCTTCAAATTTCGAAATGGAATCACGCATAAAACCTATCATATCTCTTTCAACAGCTTCTATCGCAGTACGAAGACCATTTTTATAAGCATAAGCGGTACAACGCCCATGACTTTTAACTACAAGTTTATCAAAACCAAAGATCGGAGCACCGCCATATTCCTCATAACTAGCAACTTTCATTACTTTTTTAATACCACCAGAAAGCAAAAGTAGTCCCAATCTCCATATCAACTTGCCCTTTAAGGCCATTTTAGCAAGTTTTTTTACACTTTCGGCGACACCTTCTATAGATTTCATGGCTATATTACCTGCCAAACCTTCAGAAACAATAACATCGGCTTTCCCATTGGTTATATCATTCCCTTCAACATTACCGATAAAATTTATATCCTTGCGGGAAGACAAGAGTTTATGCGCACCTTTCATGGTATCGTTACCCTTATGACTCTCTGCACCAATATTCAATAACCCTACGCTGGGATTTTCAAAATTGAAAACCTCTTTTAGGTAAGTAGTACCCATATATGCATAATGAACCAGATCATCTGGTGAATTAGTGATATTTGCACCGACATCCATGACTAGTGAATATGGACTTTTGGTTTTATCTTTTTTTAATGTTGGAAAAACCGCCCCTATTGCAGCACGTTTTACACCAGGAATTCTCTTTACATATAATGAAGCCGATAAAATGACCGCAGCTGTACTTCCTGCTGAGACCATGGCATCACCCTTGCCTTCTTTCAACATTTTAGCAACCAGTAAAACCGAGGCATTTCTTTTTTCCCTGATCGCAGTTTTGGGAGAATCTTCATTTGTTATCATTTCCGGAGTATGAACAATACTGATTTGTTCTTTATTATAAGTATGTTTTAGGAGTTCTTCTTTTATTTTAGTTTCATCCCCCACTAAAATAAAATGAGCATTTGATTCGGCAGCCATTTGGCATGTACCATCAACAGTAATGCCCGGGGCAAAGTCACCGCCCATAGCATCAATAATAATAACAGGTTTTTCTTTTGACATATTTTTCCTTTTTTAGCAATGCCGTGTAATCTAATATCTTTTATGGAATGATGAAATTATTTATTTTTGTTAAATTCGTTTTTTAGTATTTAATTAAGAAGTTTTAAACACGTATTTACTTTTCAAATTTTTAGTTTTCTTATTAGCTTTTACGTCTCACGTATTTATACTTTTTTCTTTGTTTTAAGGCTTTCATCCGCTAAATTTGACAGCTTTGCTCTTTATATATGAATTACATTATCCTATACAAAGCACGGGGTAATATTATAACAGAATATGGAGGTTCAATCCCGTATGTCTAAAAAGCTAATTTGGCGTTATATCATCGTAGCTGTATTGTTGGCTTGGGCGGTTTACTCTTTAGTACCGACACTGCAATATGAACGTTTGACTAACGCAGAAAAAATCGAACTGGAAGAAGAAGGTAAATTGATCGACCTTGAATCTAAGATCATTAAGCGTGGTCTTGATCTTCAGGGTGGTATGCATCTTGTTCTTGAAGTAAATGTACCAAATTTCGTTAAAAATATAGCTCAACATCAATCACGAGCTTATTACGACTATATGGACAAAGTAAATGCGAAATATGAAGTGAGTCCTGAAATGGATTATCTTGATATCATGTTGGAAACAGCTGATGAAGATAGTTTACGTCTCAGTCGATACTTCCCTTCAGAAGAACGCAAAACTGATAATAAATCAGTGATCGATAATCTCTTGACCGAAACAGAACATGCTGTTATTCGTGCTGAAGAGATCATCCGAAACCGTGTTGATGAATTTGGTGTTGCCGAACCTGTTATCCAGTTAGTTGGCAAAAAACGCATCATCGTTGAATTGGCCGGTATTGATGATCCTCAACGTGCAAAAGATATTATTCATAGTACCGCATTACTGGAATTTGTTCTTTTAAAAGATGCAGAATATACACAAGATATTATTAGCAGGATCGATGCTGCTGTTAAACGCATCAATCCTGAAGACATATCACAGATAGATACTGCTGTTGTATCCAATACAACCAGCGCAGACAAAGAAATATCTGTGAGTGAGCTTCTCGGTATTACCGAAGGTGATGCAAGTACAGCAGATTCTTCAGTCTTAGTTGATGAAAATCTTGCTGCCGACAAACCATTCAGTGCACTTTTAAGAAATCTTGGTTGGGACATTGGTGTTCCTGTTGAGAACTACTATGCAGTAAATAAGATCTTGAACGATCCGGAAGTTAAACGGGTTCTTCCCAATGATCTACGCATTCTCTTTTCGGGACGTACTAAAGAGGTTAAAACCAACGATGGTGGAAAAGTTAAATTCTACTCCTTATTCTTTGTTAATCGTGAAGCCGGTATGACCGGTGAAGCTGTTAAAGAAGCTAAAGCTGAACTTGGTAGCGTTTCCAGCGAGCAAATGGGTCAGGCAATTGTTAATGTTCGCATGAACCCTGAAGGTACCAAAACATGGGCGCGTCTAACAGGTGCCAATGTAGACAAACGCTTAGCCATAGTTTTGGATAATAAAGTCCAAATGGCACCACGCATCCAAAATAAGATCCCCAATGGCCGAACTGTCGTTGAAGGTTTTGCAAATTTAGAAGAAGCACAAGATATTGAGATCGTTCTTAAAGCCGGTGCACTTCCTGCTCCTATTGACATTATCGAAGAACGCACGGTTGGTGCATCCTTGGGAGCCGACTCTATTGCTCGTGGTGTCCGCTCTATGTTTATCGGTCTGCTCATAGTAGCCCTATTCATTATCTTCTATTACCGCGGTGCAGGTACAATTTCTATCGCAACCTTGGTTTTGAATATTATTTTTGTTCTTGCCATTCTCGCTTCCCTACGTGCTACTCTGACACTTCCGGGTATTGCCGGTCTTGTTTTGACTATGGGTATGGCGGTGGATGCAAATGTTTTGATCTTCGAAAGAATTCGTGAAGAATTCCTCAAAGGTAAAACGATACGATCCGCTGTGGATAATGGTTACTCAAGAGCATTTGTAACAATTCTTGATGCAAACCTGACAACCTTGATAGTCGCCCTGGTTTTAATGCAGTACGGTTCAGGTCCCATTCGTGGATTTGCGATAACCTTGTTCTGGGGTATTATCTTTAACTTTGTATCCGGTTACTTTATCTCGAGGACGATCTTTACGTCGTTCACACACGGTAAAAAACCCTTAAACAAGCTCAGTATATAGGAGGCAACCGTGCTACAATTTTTTAAAAAACCAAATTTTAATATAGTCGGTAAAGGCAAAATCGCATTTATCGTTTCAATCGTGATCATTGTCGCGGGTATCGTTTCTTTGTTCGTTCAAGGATTAAACTATGGTGTAGATTTCGCCGGAGGCGCAAAGATGCAGGTCAAGTTCACAGAAAGCATCTCTGCTGAAGAACTTCGCTCAATGTTCACGGAAAAAGACCTTGGAAATCCCGAGATCAAAAGTTCTGGTGAAAATGAATACATGATTACCATTAACGCAAATGAAGTAGAAAACTCAGATGATCTTCTTAAAGAAGCACTCACCGGTCTTAACTATTCCATTTTACAGATCGATAAAGTCGGTCCAAAAATGGGATATGAAATGCGATACAATTCGCTTCAAGCTATTGGTATTGCGCTTTTGTTGATCCTGATCTACATTACCGTTCGTTTTGAATTCAAGTTCGCGATCGGTGCTGTTATCGCTTTGCTTCATGATGTACTTATTACGGTAGCGTTTTTCTCATTCTTCCAATGGGAATTCTCATTACCTGTGTTGGCGGCCTTCTTGACTATTGTGGGTTATTCTCTGAATGATACCATTGTGGTTTATGACCGTATTCGTGAGAACATCAAGATACATAAAGGTAAACCTTTAAAAGAGGTTATTAACCTTAGTGTAAATCAATCTCTATCAAGAACGATCATTACATCATTGACTACTTTCGTTGTTGTATTGATTTTGGCTATCTTTGGTGGACAAGTACTTTTCGGTTTCTCAATCGCTATGGTGGTTGGTGTGATCGTCGGTACTTATTCTTCCATGTTCGTAGCTGCTCCTATTCTGATAGCTTGGGAACATCGTTTCAAAGAAAAAGAAAAAAAAGACAAGAAAAAATAGGTTTCCCGGACAGGCTTTATCCCTGCCGGATTCCCGGATAAATAGTAAAAATCCCGGCACTCAAGCCGGGTTTTTTACTTTAAGTCAATTGAGGATATATGAATCCCAAACTGCTGATGGAAATTGAAAACTTGCACTTCTCATTTGATGGGAAGCTAGAGATCCTCACTAATGTCTCATTACCACTTTATGAGCGTGATTATCTTGTAATTATGGGTCCAAACGGTGGTGGTAAAACAACACTCTTGAAATGCATGCTGGGTTTATTAAAAGCCCAAAGCGGAAAAATCGTTTATCACAATATCAAGCGACCGGATTTCGGATATGTCCCCCAGTTTACCACCTTTGATAAGCTTATGCCTCTTAGAGTTTATGATTTCATTGAAATGGGTCTTATTAGTGAATATCATCCTTTCAAAAGACGGAATAATGATAATAAAGATATTATTGAAAAGCAGCTTGATGCATTTTCTTTGAATGATTTAGCCTATTCTTCGATTTCGGAAATTTCAGGCGGCCAATTACAGCGTGCGCTTCTTGCACGTGCTCTTATCCAAGATCCCAAAGTGCTTTTCCTAGATGAACCGACAACCTTTATTGATTCGGAATCCCGTGGAAATCTCTCGGGAATACTAAAAAACCTAAACAAAAATATCGCAATCGTTATGATCACACATGACACATCAGCAGTTGATGATCATGTTAAAAATATTGCCTGTGTCAATCGTACATTATATTACCACGGTCGTGATGAGCAAATTGAGGGCTCACTGGAAAAGGTTTACGGTTGCCCGATAGAATTGATAGGTCATGGACTTCCCCACCGCGTACTTAAGGAACACAAATGAATATTCTTCAATATGAATTTGTTCAGAATGCTTTGATCGTAGGAATCCTTCTTAGCATTACAGCAGGAGTTATTGGATCACTGATCGTGATCAAGCGTGATACTTTCCTTATAGGAGGTATTGCTCACGCTTCTTTCGGCGGATTGGGATTATTTTATTTTTTAGGTTTAAATCCAATTCTGGGTGCTTTTACTGTCGCTCTAGCATCTGGAAGTGTCATTGGATTAAGTAATGAAAAACAATTACAAACTCATAATGCGCTTATCGCTGTCCTATGGGCATTTGGTATGTCATTGGGTATTATTTTCATAACGATCACTCCCGGTTTTGCGCCTAACCTCTTGACCTATCTTTTTGGTGATATTTTAACGGTTACACGAAGTGATATTCTTAATATTGTTATCTACAATTTTATATTGCTCATTTTTCTCTTTCTATTTTATAAACCACTGATCGTCTATCTTTTTGATAAAGAATTTGCCGCATTGCACGGAATAAAGGTCAAACTTTACCGTTTATTCTTTTACTTATTTATTGCCATCGCTGTTGTGCTTATGATCCGTTCAGTAGGTATCATTCTTGTATTGGCTCTTTTAACTATTCCACCCCTTATTGTTCTTCCTCTTTCTAAACGATTACCGATGATCATTATAATGTCCATTCTTGTTTCATTGATTATATTTATCGGTGGCTTTTTTATAGCTTATTATACGAACCTTCCGACCGGTCCTATTATTATTGTAACAGGAACCGTTTTACTCCTGCTTGTGAGGCTGGTATGCCTTCTAAAGAAAAAGAATTCCTAAATAATACTTATCATAAGATCATTGATGCGGTGCAAGCAGATGCACTGTATAAAAAGTACTTACATGTGTTTGATAATACCCTGTATTACAGAAATACTCTGATCGATCTTGAAACTTCCGGAAAATTGGTCCTTGCCGGTTCGGGAAAGGCTTCACTTTCCATGGGTAAAGCAATTCTTCCCTATCTAGAGCGCAAACCCGATAATTCCCTCTTTATTTCACCCTCAGAGCCTTCAGAAGCTCCGTTCACCGTGATGCAGGGCAATCATCCCATTCCAGATAAAGAAAGCCTTATAGCCGGAAATTGTATGTTTGAACTCATTGATTCACTGACAGAGAACGATACACTCATTTATTTCCTTTCGGGTGGTTCATCTTCTCTTCTTGAATATCCGGTAGCGGGTATTTCATTGGAAGATATACAAAAGAGTACAGAATCTTTTCTTTCACTTGGTATGAATATAAATGAAATCAATGTCCTCCGTGGTGCAATGTCACAAGTTAAGGCGGGAAAATTAGCTGAAATATGTAAAGCCAAATCCTATATTTTTGTCCTCTCAGATGTTATGGGGAACGATCTTTCAGTTATAGGTTCCGGACCTTTTTACAAAACACCTGTTGAACAAAATATTATTGAAACTCTGATCGCTAAATACAAACTTGAAGATCATCTTTCAAAACATATAATCAATATTTTTAAAACTTATCAAGCTATCAGCAATATTCGCGATATTCCTCATTATTTGATCGGTAGTAATATGGAGCTACTCGCAGCTGCCGAATTAAACTGCTTTGATGCAGGCATTCGCCCTTTGAGCTTCCCGGAAAGTCTGTTCGGTGAAGCAAAACATGCCGGTAAAATGATCGCAGATATGCTAAAGTATTACAGCGGTCCAAAACCCACTTGTATGCTTTTTGGCGGTGAAACGACAGTAACTCTATGCGAGAATCCTGGAAAAGGAGGCAGATCGCAAGAATTAGCTCTTTCTATCCTTGCTGAACTTCAAGATACTCCGGACATAACTCTTCTTTCTGCAGGTTCCGATGGCATTGATGGTATGAGTAACGCCTCGGGCGCAATAGTTGATGCTGACACATTTAAAACAGCTGATTCCCTTGGGCTTTCTATTCAGGAATACCTTGAAAAACACGACTCCTATCATTTTCATAAGCAATGCGGGTCCTTGATCGCAATCGGATATTCCGGAACGAATGTTGGGGATGTAGTAATGGCGTTGTTAACTTAGATCAAGATTAAGATTAAGGTTAAGGTTAAGGTTGAGAAATTTAGAAACACCGGGTTTAAACCGGGTTTTTTAATTCGATCATATAAAAAAGGCCGGAAATTAAATTATTAAAAAACATATCTGTATATCCTGTTATCCTGTCAATAAAATATTCCAGTCAAAATAAAAAGGGCTCGACATGTCGAGCCCCTACTGTAATTTATTAGGAATTATACACGTTCGCGACGGGTATACTTCGTATGTAAAAGATGATGAGATACTTCGCCAAGCGGTTTACCCAAGAAATCCTTATAAAGCTGAATAACTTCAGGATTTTCGTGTGATTTCCGGATGGTTTTCTTTTCATCTTCAGTATAGATCGCTTCAGCACGTTTTTTACGGATCTCTTCATTCGTCGGAATGGGTTGACCACCGCCACCGATACAACCACCGGGACATGCCATCACTTCGATGAAATGATAAGGTGATTCGCCAATTGAAACATCATCCATGATCTGCGCTGCATTGGTTAGACCGTGAGCAACAGCAACACGAACTTCAATGCCTTCGAGGAAACTGTATTCAGGAAGAACATTCTCTAATTTTACGGAAGCATCTTTAATGCCTTCCATTCCACGGACAGGTGTTACATTCAAGCCGTCAAAGGGAATTTCACGACCCGTTATAACCTCATAGGCTGTACGAAGTGCAGCTTCCATCACTCCACCGGTAGCACCGAAAATAACAGCAGCACCGGATGATTCACCCATAAATTTATCATATTCACTATCAGGGATCTCTTTAAAATTGATACCCGATTGGCGGATCATATGCCCCAATTCGCGGGTTGTAACAACCATATCTACATCCTGAAATCCACTGTCATTCATTTCGGTACGTTTTGCTTCATATTTCTTTGCAGAACAAGGCATCACAGAAACAACGACAAGGTCTTTAGGATCTATTTTACGTTTTTTAGCATAGTATGTTTTGGCTATTGCACCAAACATCTGCTGAGGTGATTTACATGTAGACAGATTCCCCAGATGATCCGGATACATATGTTCAATAAATTTGATCCAACCTGGAGAACAAGACGTCATCATCGGGATAGAAACGTCTTCACCGTCAACTAATTTACGTTTTAGGCGGTCCAATAACTCATAAGCTTCTTCCATAATAGTAAGATCAGCTGAAAAATCGGTATCAAGAACTGAATCAAAGCCCAAATGTTTCAATGCAGTTACCATCTTGCCTGTTACACGGGCACCCGGTTCATATCCCAGCATTTCGCCAAGAGCAACACGAACAGCAGGAGCAGTCTGAACAACAACATGTTTCTTAGGATCACCAATGGCTTCCCAAATTTCGTCAATGTAACGACGTTCGGTCAAAGCACCTGTTGGGCAATGGTTAATACATTGTCCACAATTGGTACAAACCACATCGCTCATAACGGTATCAAAGAAAGTTGCGATCTTCATGTCCGCGCCCTTATTGATCACATCAAGTGCATTAACTTTTTGCAGTTCTGCACAAGTACGTACACAGCGTTGGCAACGAATACATTTGCTTTCGTCTTTTTCAATCGCCCAAGACGATTTATCAATTGTAAAGTTCTTGTCCTTAAGCAAATTGATATAAATTTCGTTATCAATATTATACTCGGATGCAAGGTCTTGCAATTCACAGTTAGTTGAACGATAGCAAGTTGTACATTGAGTTGAATGCTCTGATATCAACAGCGCCAAGACGTCTTTACGTGCACGACGTACCAATGGAGAGTTCGTATAAACAACCATACCTTCCATAGCAGGGGTTGCACAAGAAGCCGGAAGTACACGCCAGCCTTCTACCTCGACAACACAAACACGGCAATTACCGGCAATACAAAGATCTTCATGGTAACAAAGTGTTGGAATTTTTACTTTCTCCTGTTTTGCCGCATCCAGAAGTGTAGCACCCTCCGGTACGCTAACCGCTTTTCCGTCTATAGTTAAATTAATCATTTTTTTTGACATTTTATACCTCGTATTAATAGATCATTTCTTCTCTGAAGTTCTCAACGATGGAAGAAAATGAGTTACCGACTGATTGGCCAAGACCACATTTTGCCGTTAATTGCATTGTCTCTGCAAGACGTAGCAAGTCATTCAGATATTTCTGACTTTTTTCTCCGCGTTTTACAGCTTCTACACCTTTGAGAAGTTGTTGACAACCGACACGACAAGGTGTGCACTGTCCACAAGATTCTTCTTCAAAGAATTCAAGATAATTATGAAGTACATTGTACATGGAACGCGAGCTGTTGAAGATCATCATTGATCCACCTGTCGGTAGAGAGAATCCTTTCAAACCGCCTTGATATCCAATATGAGTTTCGGCAAAGCGTTTACGAGGTACACAAAAACCGGAAGCACCACCTACTTGAACTGCCTTAGCGTCACCATCTCCGAATTCTTTTACAAATTCATCCAAGGTCATACCCAATTCCAATTCGTATATCCCTGCTTTTGGTGTATCGCCAGAAACTGAGAACAATTTTGAACCTGTTGAACCTTCAAATCCCATAGATTTGAATTTATCTGCGCCGATACGTATAATCATCAATGCATAAACAAGAGTTTCGACATTGTTTATAACGGTTGGTTTTCCAAGGTAGCCATCACTCGAAGGATACGGAGGCTTATTACGAGGTTCACCACGTTTTCCTTCCATTGATTCGATCAATGCAGTTTCCTCACCGCAAACGTAAGCACCACCACCGATAAATAATTTGACTTTAAAATCCAGATCAAAATCATCCATCCAGATATGAAATTTCTCTAATACTTTTTCAAGTTTGGGGATAAGGAATTTGTATTCATGGCGAAGATAAATAAAACCTTCGCGTGCACCGGTCACATAACCGGCTAATGCCATACCACCCAAAACTTTTGTAGCAACACGATCAAGGATCTCACGGTCTTTAAATGTACCGGGTTCACCTTCATCAGCATTACAAATAACATATTTTTTGTTGCCCTTTTCTTGCATTGCCATTTTCCACTTCAAGCCTGTGGGAAATCCTGCTCCGCCTCGACCCTTTAAACCGGAATCAATAAGTTCCTTAACAATCTCTTCTTTAGGCTTTTGCAGTGCTGCAGAAATAATATCTTTACAGCTGCATTCCTGACTAAAAATAAGGTCAACTCTTTTTAATTTTTGCTTAGCCATTCTATTTAAACCTTCTTTTTATTATTTTTTGTAATAGTCATCAATAATATTGCTGACTTTTTCCGGTGTCAGATCGGTATATGGCGTATCATTTATTAGCATAGCCGGACCCTTGTGGCACCAACCAATGCAGTTGGTTTGAAGCAGGGTAAATTTACCGTCTGATGTAGTTTCACCTACTTTGATCTTTAATACATCTTCCAAGGCCAACATAATATCGTTTGACCCTTTCATATAGCAAGAGATAGTTTTACAAACCCAAATAATGTTCTGTCCGCGTACTTTCAGATCAAGGAAATGATAGAAAGATGCTACTCCATAGACATGGGCGGAGGACAAATTCATTTCTGCAGCGATCTCTGAGATATCGCTTCGTGATAAATAGTTCTTTACTTGCTTCACATCTTGCAATACGGGAAGCAAATTTTTGCGCTCTTTACCGTGCTTCTCAACAGCGGTTCGGATAGCACTTTCTCGTTTTCGCATATGCGCCTCACTTCGTTTTGACATTAACTTGTTACAGCTAAATTCTAATTAATTTTTACAAGAAATAAATTAATGCCTAAGTGCTTATTTTCAAACAATATTTTTAATATTTTTTGGGGTTTTCCCCTTTTATTTGTGTGATTAAATTTTGTTTTTTATCGGAAGTTTATTATTATATTGACTTATGCAGAATACTATAAAAAATAGCCTTTTACAAAAAATCAATGCCCCCTCGGATATAAAGCAATTAAGCATGCAAGAACTACTGCTTTTGGCTGATGAACTGCGTCAATATATTATTGAGGTGGTTTCCGAAACTGGGGGACATCTTGCTCCTTCTTTGGGAACAGTTGAACTTACAATTGCACTTCTCTATGTTTACGATCTTCCCGCAGACAAGATCATTTGGGATGTGGGTCATCAGGCCTACCCGTTCAAAGTTCTGACAGGTCGAAGAGAAGAACTCAAAACTATCCGTAAATACGGCGGGATAAGTGGTTTTCCAAAAAGAAGTGAAAGTAAATATGATGTGGTCGGTGTTGGACATGCATCTACATCAATATCAGCTGCCTTGGGAGTCAGTGTTGCTGAATCTTTATTGGAACTTCATAATAGGGTTGTTACCATCATTGGTGACGGTGCCTTAACCGGTGGTCTTGCCTGGGAAGGTATGAACAATGCCGGGACCCTCAAAAAGCCTATGTTGGTCATTTTAAATGATAATAAAATGTCCATTTCTAAAAATGTCGGTAGTATTCCCAAATATCTTAATCGTATTGTTACAACACCATTTTATAATAAAATTAAAGATGACCTTTGGGCAAAGACAGAAAATCGCAGATTTTTGCGATCATTTTTGCGCAAATTCAAGGAAACCCTAAAAACCTTATTCGAAAGAAACGTCATGTTCGATGAATTGGGTTTGCGTTATATCGGTCCGGTGAACGGACACAGTATTCCTGATCTTGTTCATGCCCTAAAACGAGTCAAAAATCGTAAAGAACCCATTCTTCTGCATGTTCTTACAAAAAAAGGTAAGGGTCTAAAAGTTGCTGAAGAAAATCCCAGCAAATACCACGGCATTTCGGGAAATGGGAATGGACATGGAAAGAAAACCGCGAGTACAAAAGTATCCTATACACATGTATTCGGTAAAAGCATCATCGAATTGGCGGAAAAGAATAACAATGTTGTTGCTATCACCGCAGCCATGACGGATGGAACTGGTTTAACTCAATTCGCTAAAAAATTTCCCACACGTTTCTTTGATGTTGGAATAGCTGAAGCCCACGCTGTAACATTTGCTTCCGGTCTCGCTATTGGCGGTTTGCGACCGGTTGTAGCTATTTACTCAAGTTTTATGCAACGTGCGGTAGATTCTGTTATTCATGATGTTGTTCTGCAAAACCTGCCTGTGATCTTTTGTCTAGACCGAGCAGGTCTGGTAGGCAAAGATGGAGCAACCCATCATGGCGTTTTTGATCTTGCTTTTCTCAGCATGCTGCCCAATGCCATCGTTTGTGCTCCCAAGGATGGGAATGAACTCAGAAATTTATTACAATTTGCTTACACTATAAATGATAAAGCCATATTTATTCGTTATCCTCGTGCAAATACGGAAGATTTTGGTCCAAACAATAAAATCGAAATTCCAAAATTGGGGTCCTGGGAAAAAATCGAATCCGGTAAAGATATAGCCATCTTGGCATTCGGCGCCATGGTAGACCCTGCAAAAAAAGTCTGTGAACAACTAAGGGAGAACAAGCTCTCCCCAACGCTCATCAATGCTCGCTTTTTAAAACCTTACGACAAACAAATGTTGGATTCTCTTGCAAAGAGCCACCATTTGCTTATAACCATTGAAGAAGCGTGTCCACACGGTGGGTTACGTGATACGGTATTACAGCATTTCCAAGACCATGAATACTCTCCTAAAATACATTCTTTCAGTCTTCCGGACGCATTTGTAACGCATGGCGAGCGCGAAGAACTTATGGAAGATATTCATTTGACGGTAGAAGATATCACAAAAGGTATCCTCAATGATCTCGGCTAAATATAAGATTGAGAAAAATGATATTATAAACGCTTTTCTTAAGCGCGATCACCATCGCCTACCTATATTTG
>Ga0307992_1001209_pt1 | contig 15433 bp, 15 predicted proteins | sample EllFjometagen133_FD_203162 | JGI IMG/M metagenome (GOLD analysis project Ga0307992, IMG submission 203162) | Marine microbial communities from Ellis Fjord, Antarctic Ocean - #133 | ecosystem: Environmental > Aquatic > Marine > Unclassified | place: Southern Ocean | collected 2014-10-08
CTATGTTTTTAGCAGGTGAATAATAGGAAAAATTATGTCTGATAATATCTGCTCCGGCTAAAATAATTTTTCTTATGTCATTTTCTTTTGCTGTAGTCATTCCTATAGATGCTATAATTAACATATCCTTATAGTTTAAAACACCTTCAAACTTGAGGGCGTTTGTAAATTATTTAATCTCAACCTTGATTCCAGGTCCCATGGAACTTGTTATGGTCAAGCTCTTGATGTAGGTGCCCTTGGTAGAAGGTGGCCTTATTTTTTTTAATGTTTCTAAAAATTTTTCAAAGTTTTCTTTTAGTTTTGTGTCATCAAAACTAATCTTACCTATGCTTAAATGTACATTACCAGTATCATCATTTTTAAATCCAGTTTTTCCTTTTTTTAATTCTTCAACCATTTTTTTAATATCTGGACCAACAGTATCAGTTTTTGGATTAGGCATAATACCTTTTGGACCCAAGATTTTAGCGATCGTGGCCATTTTAGGCATCATTCCAGGAGTGGTAACAGCAATTTCAAATTCTATTTTTCCAGTATCTTTTATTTTTTTAATTTCTTCTTCTCCATAAACAAAGTCAGCACCAGCTTCTTTGGCTTCTTTTTCTTTGTCAGCACTTACAAAAGCGGCAACCTTTTTTGTTTTACCGGTTCCGTGAGGTAAAACAATAGTAGAACGAATTTGTTGATCGCTCTTTTTTATATCAATACCTAATTTAGCGTGTACTTCTACGCTGGCATCGAATTTTACTTTTGATGTTTCTTTAACAAGGGCGACTGCCTCATCAATAGGATAGTTTTTGTCGGCATCTATTTTGCCTAACATTTCTTTCATTCTTTTTGACATAAGTTTGAATTTAAGTGGTACAAACTCTCGGGATGGGTCCCGAGATCCCACATATTTATAGTAGAAAGAATTATACTAGATTATGGCAGTCTTGTCAATAGTAGAAACAACAAAAAAGAACCCTGCTGGGAGCAGGGTTCTTTTTTGTATTTATATTTAGGCTTGTTTTTCTTTTTTTCTAATCATCATCCAATGGGTGATAAATACTGGTATAGCCACAATTAGCATAGAGATATATTGAGCTAAATCTCTTTGAGTTTGGGATTTTTTATTTTGTTCTTCTTTTTTTATTACCTCTTGTTTTTTTGTTTCGATTTGCTCTTCTGTCATCTCTGCTTTTGTGCCGTTTTCAGCAATAGCAGGTTTTTCGTAGTTGTAGTCATTATAGTTGTTGTAGTTGCCAGCTTCAGTAAAGATCCAAGTTTTTAAACCTAAATTTATTAAACTATATGATGAGACGATAATCATCATTAAAGTTACAAACGAGACAAGGTAAAGATAAAGATTTTTTAGAATTAGTACCCTTTCTTTTGTGGTTGATTTTTCCATAAAAAAATAAATTAAATATAAAATTATTAAAATTGGTAAAAATGAAATAAGTCCAAAACCAAACATGTTAAGTTAATCCGATTATCTTTCTAATTTCTTCCATATTTTTTTGAGCAATTTTCTTAGCTTTTTTTGCTCCGTGTATCATTATTTTCTCTAATTTTTCTGGGTTGTTCAAAAGTTTGTCTCTGGTTTTTCTAAATTCGGCAAAATATCGAGCGATAGATTCGGTTAGTTCTGTTTTAAGATCTCCGTAGCGTATGTCACCGTCTTTTTCGGTTTTAACAAAAAGATTATATTTTTCTATACTACCAAATTCTTTGAGCAGTGTTAATAGGTTTTTTGCTCCTGGTGAATTATTACCACCTTCACTAGCGGTAACGGCTTTATTTAATTTTTTCTGGATTACTTCTGGTTCATCAGCTAATTCTATCACATGGCCACTACCCAGACTTTTGCTCATTTTCTTACCTGGTTCAAGCAAGCTTTTTATTTTTGGTATATGAGTTAAAAGATGCTTTGTTTCTGGAAAGAAATTGGTTTTGTATTTTTTATTAAACCAACGAGCAGTGTCGCGAGTGAGCTCAATATGCTGAACTTGATCTTCGCCAACTGGAACTGCGTCGCCTTTGTAAAGCAAGATGTCTGCGGCTTGAAGTATTGGGTAGGTGAGTAGTCCAGAATTAATATTTTTGGTTTGTGCTTCTGATTTGTCTTTAAATTGGGTCATGCGGTATAACTCGGAAATTGGAGTGACACAACTAAAAAACCAAGCCAACTCAGTATGCTCTTTTATAGCTGATTGTTTAAAAAATGTTACTTTGTCTGGGTTTATTCCTAGAGCTAACAGCTCGGCAATGGTTATTTTTGTTTGTTTATTTAATTCTTCGGCGCTTAGTTTACCGGTTAAAGAGTGTAAATCAGCTATAAAAATGTATAGTTGATATTCGTTATTTTTTTGTAGTTCTAGCCAATTTTTTACCGCTCCTAGATAATTGCCAATATGTAGGTTGCCAGTAGGTTGTATGCCTGAAACGATTGTTTTCATATATTTAATGTTTAAGTATATGTATTTTATATTAAAAGAATGGGGTTGTAAATACGGAGTAGTTTGTTATAATAAGAATGTTATAGATTATTTAAGTTAATTTACATTTTATGGTGTATTATTTTGAGTTATTAAAAAATATTTTTGAGCAGAATCAATGGTTAAAAGCTTTGGTTATTGTTTTGGTTTTTTTGTTGGTGGCTAAAATTATTACTTGGCTATCAGAAAAGGTTTTTAAAAAATGGGCAGGCAAAACCGAAACCCAACTAGATGATTTAATCATAGCAAAAATTAGAGCCCCCTTTTCTTATGTGATAGTTTTGGCAGGTTTGAAGTTTGCACTAAGAGAAGTTGCTTTAAATTATAGTTGGTTGGATGGTATTTTGAATACAATTGTGATTATGACAGTTGTGTATATAACTTTTGCTATTTTGGATATTTTGATAACTGTTTGGGGAAAAGAATTCGCTCATAAAACAAAATCAAAATTAGATGATTCACTTTTACCGATTGCACAGCGTTTAATAAAAGTTATCTTTGCTGTGATTGGTTTGATTTGGATGTTAAAAGAGTGGAGTTTTGATGTTGGACCATTTTTGGCATCGCTTGGTATCGCTGGCTTTGCGGTTGGCTTTGCTTTGCAAGGTACCCTAAAGGATGTTTTTGGTGGAGTTAGTTTGATATTAGATAAAAGTTTTAGAGTGGGTGATAAGGTAGAGCTAGATGGTGGTATTTTGGGAGTAGTACATGATATCAGTATTCGTAGTACAAAGGTTAAAACTTATGATAATGAAGTTATTACTATCCCGAATGGAAAATTATCAGAAGCGAATATTAAAAATTTTGTTCAACCAAATAGTGCAACCAGAGTAGTAATAAATTTTACAGTTGCTTATGGGAGTGATATTGAAAAAGTAAAAAAAGTAGTTGGTGAAGCAGTAGAAAAAAACGTTCAAGATATTTCCAAGGATCCGTATTATGGAGCTATAATGACTGATATGGGAGATTCGGCTCTTAAATTTCAAATGCGTTTTTGGACAGACTATGATTTGGCTTACGATAAAAAGATAGAGGGCTTGCAAGTTATTTATGAAGCATTAAACAAAATTGGCATTGAGATACCATTTCCACAAATTGATATTAATTTAAAAAAGTAAGAGCTAGCTCTTACATTATAAATTTTAAAATAAAAATATGAGTAAAGAAATATTGGGGAAAGATCCTTCTACAGGTAAATTTTCATCTCCACCAGAGAAAGGCCCTAATGGCAGCGAAGATTTGTTGGGCACCTCTGACAATCCTAGAAATAAAGAAAAAGTTTTTAAAGAATTGGATGAGATGCCAGGTGGGGCAAAAAATCCTGAAGAGATTTTATTAGAAAAAGAAGAGGTTGCTATTAATGAGGATGTTGAAAAACCTAACTTGGGCAGTGGTGTACCATTAAGCGTAAGTGATTATCGTCTTGAAAAAGGCTATAAAAAAGATGGTGTTGATAAAGATCATTATACAGAACACGATGAATTGGGGGAGGAATTAAAATTGGGCGGGCTTGAACAAGATCTTATTCACCGAAGAAAAGAAAAGTTTAGAAATGCAAACCCAAGCTATAGAAATTTTGGACGTAAACCAAAGGGTAAGCAAGAAAAAGGAGGGGTGGGGATGAAAGTTGAAGCTAATAAAGGTTTGGAGAGTGATGCTAGTTTAGATGATAAAGATGACCTAGAAGACGCTGCTTAGAATTATATATTAAGATTTAAAATATATGCCAAAAAGATTTACGCCCAAAGAGGCGTTTGATCCAGAGAGTGGTTTTTTAAGGCAAAAAAGAAAGATGGAAGACGATGAGCAAAGCACTGAAATAGATAGCCAGAATAAGGAGGGGATTACGCCTTTAACCTCTGATCAAATATTAGAACTTAACTTGAGAAAAAGTAGAGAAAGAAATGAGGGGAGAAAAAAAAGAAGATAAATAATAAAAGACTCCTACGTAGGAGTCTTTTATTATTACCAGTGGTACTTTCTATTTTCTTTTATCATGAATCCACGATAGATTTGTTCTAATAAAAATATTCTGATCATCTGGTGGGTAAAAGTCATTTTGCCAAAAGAAATTTTTAGATTAGCTAGGTCCAGAATTTTTTTATGTAGTCCTAGAGGACCGCCAATAATAAATGTTAGGTTGTTTTGTGTGTTTGCTTGTTCTAGTTCTGTTATTTTTTTTGAAAAATTTTCAGATGAAAATTGTTCGCCAGTACTGTCTAATACAATAACAAAGTTTTCTTTTGGTAATATTTTTAATATTTTTTCTGCTTCTTTTTCTTTTATTGCTTCAGGGTCATCTTTCTTGGAAAAACCTTCTTCTTTTAATTCTGTAATTTGTAATTTACAAAAAGCAGATAATCTTTTTAAATATTCTTGTTGGGCCTCAACCCAATATTTTTCTTTTAATTTTCCCAAGACGATTAAATTGATATGTAGCATAAGTATTTAAGTTTTAATTAAACTGTCATTCCGAACTTGCCGAGAGATCTTTTTTTGTATGTGCTTTTAAATAGTAATATCTTAAAAAAGATTCCTCGGCAAGTTCGGAATGACATTTTTTTAATATTTTAAATTTTTACACCCACTGCCTTTTTAATTTTTTAAATTCGTCATTTTTTATTGCCCCCCTTATTTGTTCTCCAAGATTTAAGAAGAAATGCAGATTATGAAGAGTCGCCAAACGCATGCCAGTTATTTCGCCAGCGGAAAATAAATGGTGGATATAAGCGCGAGAATAGTTTTGGCCAGCCTTCGTACCACTACGGGCGGACAGGCATACTGGGCACGAACAATTTTTATCAATCGGAGAAAAATCTTTTTTGTACTTTGCTTTGGAGATATCTAGTCTATGTTTATTTTTTTTGTCATATACATAAACACTGCCGTGACGGGCCAAGCGAGTAGGGGCGACACAGTCAAACATATCAATCCCGTGTTCTATTACTTCAAATAAATCTCCGGGGTTAAGGCCCAGACCCATGGCGTAGTGGGGCTTGTTTTTTGGTATATGTGGATTTATCCAGCTTAGTATTTTTTTGGTAGCGGTCATGTTGTATCCGATAGATTCACCCCCAACAGCAATGCCGTCAAAATCTAAATTAGATATAAATTTAGCTGATTCAATTCTAAAATTTTTATTATTTGCCCCTTGAATAATGCCAAATAAAGATTGTCTATATCCATGCCTGTTAGTTTCTTTTTTATGAGTTTTTAAAGATTCATTAGCCCAGCGGTGGGTCCTGTCCATGGCTTCTTTAATATATTTAATAGGAGCGTCATCAGGAGTGCATTCATCAAAAGCCATAATAATATCAGCTCCGATTTTGTGTTGAATTTTGATGGCGGTTTCTGGAGAAAAAAAATGTTTTGAACCATCGATATGACTTCGGAATTCCACGCCTTTGTCACTTATTTTTACTAATTTTTCATTATTGTTTTTGTTTTGTTTTTTTTCTTTTTGTTTTCCTAAACTAAAAACCTGAAAACCACCTGAGTCAGTTAAGATAGGTTTATCCCAGTTTATAAATTTATGTAATCCTCCGGCCTTGTCTATCAAATCTTCGCCTGGTCGTAAGTGCAGATGATAGGTATTGCCCAAAATTATTTGTGCATCTAGATTTTTTAAATCAGTTTGGTCAATAGTTTTGACAGCACCCTGAGTGCCAACCGGCATAAAAGTAGGGGTTTCTATAATCCCGTGATCTGTTTTGATTATTCCAGTTCTGGCTTTAGTATTTTTGTCTTCGTGAGTTGTTTTAAAAAATGTCATATGTCTCAATTTTAGCTTGTTTTGCTTTGTAAATCAAGTTATGGTAATATTTCATAAATTAACTGTAAAATTTTAAATGATTAATTTCACTAAAGAATTAAATACTGAACAATGTGAGGTCGTCTTTAAAGGAGATGGTCCTTGCTTGGTTTTGGCAGGCGCAGGCAGTGGCAAAACTAGAACTATTACTTATCGCGTCGCTTATTTACTAGAAAAAGGTATAAACCCAAATAATGTTTTGCTTTTAACTTTTACTAACAAAGCGGCCAATGTGATGAACAGTAGAGTAGAAGAACTTACTAATTCTAACCAAAAAATGCCTTGGGCTGGAACTTTTCACGGAGTGGCTTATAAAATATTAAAAATTAATGCTGAAAAGGTTGGTTATGAGAAGAACTTTACTGTTTTAGATTCTGAAGATTCAAAAACTATTTTAAAAAATGTAATTAAACAATATAAACCGGCTGATGTTAGACATTTTCCTAGTGTGAATGTTATTTCAAACATATTTAGTTATTCCAAAAATTCTGGAGAATCTCTAGAAGACACTTTGGAGATAAAAGGAGAATATTATTTGGAATTTATAGATGAATTTAGAAAGATTTCTTTTGCTTATGATAAAGATAAGAGAAAATCTAACTCTATGGATTTTGATGATTTGCTTATAAACCTGAACACCCTGTTAGACAATGAAGAAATACAAAAAAAATATTCTACTCAGTTTAAATATATTTTGGTTGATGAGTACCAAGATACTAATCATCTTCAGTTTCAAATTGTAAAAAAATTATCACAAGTACATAAAAATATTTTGGTAGTAGGTGATGATGCTCAGAGTATTTATTCTTTTAGAGCTGCTCAAATAGAAAATATTTTGAATTTTGAAGATGAATATAAAAATACAAAAATTTTTAAACTAGAAACAAATTATCGTTCTACCAAAGAGATATTAGATGTGGCTAATGATGTTATATCTCAAAATACCAGACAATATAAAAAGAAGTTAAAAACAACTTTCCTTGGGGCTCCCCCAAAAGTTAAATCTTTGACCAATCAAACTGAAGAAGCAATATATATAGTTAATGAAATTTTAGATTTTGTGGATCAAAATTATAAATATAAAAATATTGCTGTTTTGTTTCGAGCGGCGCATCATTCACAACAATTAGAAATAGAATTAAATAAAAGAGGGATTGATTATGATTATCGAGGGGGAGTGAGATTTTTTGAGAGAGCCCATATCAAAGATGTTTTGGCATATTTGAAAGTTTTAAATAATTCAAAAGATGCCGCTGCTTGGTTTAGGGTTTTGTTATTACAAGCTGGGTTAGGACCGATGGGGGCTAAAAAAATTATAGAGGTTGTGCAAAAAGTAAAAAAAGTAGAGGAGATAGAAATGATAGTAAATAATATTTTAAAAGGAAAAGCCAAAAGTGCTTGGGATAATTTTTTAAAGATTTGGAAAGAAATGGTGGTAAATAAAGAAAAAAGTCCAAAAGAATTGATAGAATTAATAAAAAATTCGGATTATAAAGAGTTTTTACAAAATGAATATACAAATTTTAAGGAACGCGTGCATGATATTGAACAGTTAGGAGTTTTTGCGGGCCGTTATAATAGTTTGTCTGATTTTTTGGCAGAAGCTATTTTGCAAGAAGGGTATAATTCTAAACAAATTCAAGAAAATAAAGATAAAAAAAATAAAGTAGTTTTGTCTACCATACATCAAGCCAAAGGTTTGGAATGGGATATAGTATTTGTAGTTAATCTGACACAAGGTAATTTTCCAAATGAGAGAGCTAGTCAGACTTCGCCTGGTTTAGAAGAAGAGAGACGTTTGTTTTATGTAGCTGTTACCAGAGCCAGAAAATTTTTATTTTTAACTTATTCGCTTCAAACAAGGAATTGGGGAGAAAGCGTAGATGGTCCAAGTTTATTTTTGAGTGAAATTAGTGCTGATAAATTAAGCGATGAATCTTATACTAATCTAAGCACTAGCTTTAATGATGAGGTTGAATATTTATCAGAAGATAGGCCGAGCACTAGTTTTTTATCTGATATTGATAATTTATAAAAAAATCCCCCACCTGACAACTGCCAGAGCGGGGGAATGGTTGGTAGAGTGGCTAGTTAAGGGGTTGGCTGTCCACACGGCCAAGAATCGTGTCTATACCTTGTATTTCAGTATAAATCCGAATTTCTTTACCCCAGTCAGGATGACTGCGAACAGAAATGTTGGAATATTTTTTAGCCAGAAATTCAGCCAAGTTCTTTGTTTTGAACATTGACGAAGTGGCCACCGACATGGTGGTCATGTTTTTTATGGCATGGTACCAGAGGTTAGCCTTTATTTCGTAGTTTTGAAACCCCGCTCCAACGAGTGCTATCTCTAGTTGGGTTTTGAACATGCCTATTTCTCTCTCGGTTTTGTTCGCAAAACTGAGAGTGGTTTCTATCTGCATGGTGCCTGTTGGCTCGTCCCTAAAATTTTCTTCCCACCATTTCATAAATTTTTCCCAAGTTTTCATCTTTCCAACTTTCTCACCAATACAAGGCCTGGTGATAGGCGCTTATTTTTTATCAAGGAGCTTGTCTTATTCAGAACTAGCCATTATAGCATATTTTTGTCTTTTTGTCAATAGTTTGGATGGTTTTTAAACCCTTGACAAGAATACCCAAGTAATATATAATATCGGCAGAACGTATTAACTGGGACTGTGGCGGTCCCAAAGAGTCTTAAAACTAGCCTTATCTAAGCTGGTTTAGACAAGAAAAGATGGCTTAAGGGTCAATCTTTTTATTTTTTAAAAATAGAAACTGTCATTCCGACCGGAGTGGAGGAATCCTTCCTAAAGTATTACTATTTAAAAGTATATACAAGAAAAGATCTCTCGACAGGCTCGAGATGACAATTTAATTAGAAATTAAATAATTTCAATTTATGCCTACAATAAATCAAATTTTGCGTAAAGGGCGTAAGAGTAAAGTAAAAAAGAGTGCATCTCCAGCTTTGCAATTTACTTATGATTCTCTTCATCGCAAGAAAACAGAATTTCGTAGAGGAGCCGGTTTTAAACGTGGTGTTTGTACCAAGGTTTATACCTCAACCCCTAAAAAACCTAACTCAGCTTTACGTAAAGTTGCCAAGGTTAGACTTTCCAATGGAATGGAAGTTATTGCTTATATTCCTGGTGAAGGACACAATTTACAAGAGCATTCTATTGTGCTATTGCGTGGTGGTAGGGTAAAAGATTTACCTGGTTGTCGTTATCATATAGTTCGTGGTGTTTATGATGCTCAAGGCGTAGAGGGTAGACTACGTAGTCGTAGTAAATATGGTGCTAAGAAACCTAAAGCTAAAAAATAAAATATATGCGTGGAAAAGCAATAAAAAAGAGAGTAGTTAAAGCTGATACAAAATATGGTAATGCTAATATTGCCAAATTCATTAATTATTTAATGTTAGGCGGTAAAAAAACAATTGCCCAAAGATTGATGTATAGTGCTTTGTCTGAAATAGAAACTAAAATGAAAAAAAATCCAGTAGAAGTTTTTGAAGAAGTTATTATAAAAATAGCCCCTCAAGTTGAAGTTCGTTCAAAAAGAGTAGGTGGTGCTAATTATCAAGTACCTATTCCTGTTCGTGGTGAACGTCAGTTTGCTCTTGCTTGTCGTTGGATTATCGGTGCTGCTCGTAACATAAAAGGAATGTCAATGAGCGACAAATTAGCTAAAGTATTTATGGAAAGTTACGAAGGAGTAGGAGACGCTATCAAAAAACGTGACGATGTCCACAGAATGGCTGAAGCCAACAAAGCTTTTGCTCATTTTGCTAGATTTTAAGATACTTTTGAAGCCTAACAAATTAATTTAAATTTATGCCTCGTGAATATGCATTAGAAAATACACGTAATATCGGTATCATGGCTCACATTGATGCTGGTAAAACTACCGCTACTGAACGCGTGTTATTTTATACTGGTAAAAAACATAAAATCGGCGAAACCCATGACGGTGAAGCAGACATGGATTGGATGGAACAAGAAAAAGAGCGTGGTATTACTATCACATCTGCTGCTACTACTTGTTTTTGGAAAGATCATCGTATTAATATTATTGATACTCCTGGTCACGTTGATTTTACTGTAGAAGTAGAAAGGTCATTGCGCGTTTTAGACGGAGCAGTGGCTATTTTTGATGGTTCTCAAGGAGTAGAGCCTCAATCTGAGACAGTTTGGCATCAAGCTGAAAAATATAATGTCCCTCGTATCGCTTTTGTTAATAAAATGGATAAGATGGGTGCGGATTTTTATATGAGCTTGGATTCTATTAAAGAAAGATTGGCTGATATAGCTTGTCCTATGCAACTTCCTATTGGTGCTGAATCAGAATTTAAAGGTTTGGTAGATTTGGTTGAAAAGAAAGCTTATCATTTTGAAGGGAGCTTTGGTGAAAAGATAGTTGAAGTAGAAATTCCAGCTGATTTACAAGAAAAAGTAGAAGAATACAGAGCACAATTAGTAGAAAAAGCCGCTGAAGCCAATGATCAGTTAACAGAAAAATATTTAAGCGGAGAAGAATTAACTATTGATGAAATTAATTCAGGTATTCGTGCTTTGGTTTTAAAAAATGAAATGTATCCGGTTATGTGCGGTTCTGCTTTGGCGAATATTGGTGTTCAAAAGATGATCGATGCTGTTATTCTTTATTTACCATCTCCTTTGGATGTACCGCCTATCATGGCTGCTGACGCTGAGGATGAAGAGAAAAAAATTGAAAAAAAGGCTTCTGACGAAGAACCTTTTGCAGCTTTGGCTTTTAAAGTTGCTACTGACCCGTTTGTTGGTAAATTAATTTTCTTTAGAGTTTATTCTGGCGTGGTAAAAGCTGGCTCATATATTTACAATTCTACTAATGGAAAAAAAGAACGTTTAGGACGTATTGTACGTTTACACGCCAACAGCCGTGAAGAAATACAAGAAGTTTACGCTGGAGATATTGCTGCTGCTATCGGTTTAAAAGAAGTTACTACTGGAGATACTTTGTGTGATGAAAATCATCCAGTTATTTTGGAAAAAATGACTTTCCCAGAGCCGGTTATCTCAGTTGCAATTGAACCAGCTTCAAAAGCAGATCAAGAAAGGATTGGTATGGCTTTGCAAAAATTAGCTGAAGAAGATCCAACATTTAGAGTTCATACTGATGAAGAAACTTTGCAGACTATCATTGAAGGTATGGGTGAACTTCATTTGGATATTATTGTTGATAGAATGAAAAGAGAGTTCAATGTTGCAGCCAATGTTGGTGCTCCTCAGGTAGCCTTTAAAGAAACTATCAAACAATCAGCTGAAGCAGAACACAAATATGCTAAACAGTCTGGTGGACGTGGTCAATATGGTCATTGTTGTTTGAGGGTTGAACCACAAGAACAAGGTAAAGGTTTTGAATTTATTGATGAAATTAAAGGTGGTGTTATTCCTCGTGAATATATCCCAGCTGTCCAAAAAGGTGTTAAAGAAGCTATTATCAAAGGTATTCAAGCTGGTTATCCAGTCGTAGATGTGAAAGTTACTTTATTTGATGGTTCATATCATGAAGTTGATTCTTCAGAAATTGCCTTTAAAATAGCCGCTTCTATGGCTTTTAGAGAAGCTTGCAAAAAAGCTAAACCAATAATTTTAGAACCAGTAGAAAAGATAGAAGTAACTACTCCTGATAAATTCATGGGTGATGTAGTGGGTGATTTGAATGGTAAACGTGGTCAAATAGAAGAAATGTCTGACAGAGGACAATTGAAAGTTATCAGAGCTATGGTGCCATTGTCTTCTATGTTTGGTTACGCTACTTCTTTACGTTCAATGACTCAAGGACGTGCTAATTACAGCATGGAATTTGATCATTATGCTGAAGTTCCAAACAATGTTGCTCAAGACATTATTGATGGTAAAAGAAAGTAAGAAATAGATAATAAATATACAAAAACACCCTGCGCTAATGACGGGGTGTTTTTAAATATAAAATAAAAGAAACTTAAGTTTCTTTGTGAAAGAGGGTTGATAGGTGGTTGACTTTATCTTATTTTTAAACTATACTAACCTACACTTATTAAATTTTAAAAAACTAAATATGAAAGATTTTTTAAAGAATTTTGCGATAATTTTTATATCCCTGCTAGTGATTGCTGGTGTTTTGAGCATGTTCCAAGTGGGAACAAAAACAGAAGTAGAAAAAATTAGTATTGCTAATTTTGTAGAAAAAATAAATAGCCAACAGATAAAAAAAGTAGAAATAGAAGGAGACGTTTTGAGAGCAGATATGGGAGAGGATAAAGTTTTGGAAGCCAAAAAAGAATTAGGAGAATCTTTTGGTGATATTATGAATAATTATGGTGTCAGTGAAGAAGTAAGAAATACTTTGGATGTAGAAGTAAAAGAAGAAAGTTCTGCCAAATTTTGGGCTACTAATTTATTACCAGTTTTATTACCGTTAATAATTATTATTGGTTTTCTTTATTTTATGACCAGAGGTGTCCAGGGGGCGAACAACAAAGCTATGGGTTTTGGACAAAGTAATCCTCGTCAGGCTAAAGATGATGATAAAGATAAAAAAACTTTTAAAGATGTAGCTGGTGCGAAAGAGGCCAAAGAAGAACTGCAAGAAGTGGTAGAATTTTTAAAAGATTCAAAAAAGTTTGTAGCCATGGGTGCCAAAATTCCAAAAGGAGTTTTGTTGACGGGTATTCCAGGTACAGGTAAAACTTTATTAGCCAAGAGTGTAGCCGGAGAAGCGGGTGTTCCTTTTTTCCATATGTCTGGCTCTGAATTTGTAGAGATGTTTGTGGGTGTTGGGGCAAGTCGTGTACGTGATTTATTTAACAAAGCAAAAAAAGCTGCTCCAGCAATTATCTTTATTGATGAAATAGATGCAGTTGGTCGTCGTCGTGGAACAGGTTTAGGCGGTGGTCACGATGAGAGAGAACAAACTTTGAATCAGATTCTAGTTGAGATGGATGGTTTTGATCCACATCTAGGTGTGATAGTTATTGCGGCTACTAATCGTCCTGATGTTTTAGATCCAGCATTGCTTCGTCCGGGTAGATTTGATAGGAGAGTGGTAATAGATTTGCCTGATATAAAAGATAGAGAAGAAATATTAAAAGTTCACGCCGTTGGCAAGTCAATGTCTGATAAAGTTTCTTTGCGTAATGTGGCGGAGCGTACTCCGGGTTTTTCTGGAGCTGACTTAGCTAATCTTTTAAATGAAGCAGCTATCTTAACAGTTCATAGAAATAAAAAGAGAATAGAAGAACAGGAAATTTTAGAAAGTATTGAAAAAGTAATGTTAGGACCAGAGCGAAAGAGTAGGGTTATTTCAGATGAAGAAAAAGAAATGACTGCTTATCACGAAGCTGGGCATGCTATCATCGGGCATCTTTTGCCAGACTGTGATCCAATTCGTAAAGTTTCTATTATCTCTCGTGGTACAGCCGGAGGTTATACTCTAAAAATGCCAGAAAAAGATAAAAATTACAAAACTTTGTTAGAATTCAAAGATGAATTGGCTATGACTTTGGGTGGTTATGTGGCTGAAAAAATGATGTTTGGTGATGATCATATTTCTACTGGCCCTTCTTCTGATTTGCGTCAAGCAACTGCTATGGCTAGAGCCATGATTATGAGCTATGGTATGAGCGAAAAATTAGGTCCTCGTACTTTTGGCAAAAGAGAAGATATGGTGTTTCTAGGACGTGAAATACATGAAGAAAGAGATTATAGCGATAAGATCGCCGAGGAGATTGACGGAGAGATTAAAAAATTAATAGAAGAAGCTAAAGATAGAGCAACTGAAATATTAGATAAAAATAAAGATAAGATGAAAAAGATGGTAGAGGTTTTGTTGAAAAAAGAGGTGATAGAGCAGGCAGAAATAAAAGAGATATTGGAATAAAAAAATTTATACAGTTTAATAAATACCATGGTAATTGCCATGGTATTTATGTTGTAGAGTATATTGTAACGTGGTTTATTTTATTTCCTTTGAAATTCCCCAAATAAGTTTGAATTGTTTTTTCATCATATCAGCCATTTCAGTACTTTCAATTATAAATCCATAACTTTCTCGCTTGGAAGAGATAAAACGAACGGTGTTTCCATAAATTGCATAACCCAAAGAAAAATCAATATTTTCCGGAGCAATACGCAAAGTTCTTTTAAGCTCTGTATTATCTTTTAAAAACTGGTATTGTTTTTTTGTAGGCAAGCTATTTTCTGGCCAAATTACTTTTATTTTTATATTTCTTTTTATGCGATCACTATGAAATTTTTTATAAAATTCTGGACTGAGTAATTTAATGATTTTTTTAATCGGCCAAAAAACATAGACTGTTATATCTCTATATAGCAACATATCTTTCATCATTTGTTGCAATTCTTCTTGGCCTTCAAAAATTTGTATTCTTGGTTTTTTGCTACCACGATTGGCATGAAAGTCATCGTGTAGTTGTTCAAAAGTATTATTGGCTATGTCTAGCCTGTCTTTTTTTTCATTTATAAGTAGCTTTATTTTTTCTGGAGGGGATACTTCAAAAAGTTTTTTCCCGCCTTGTTGAGTTTCTATCACTAGTCCTAGTTTAATCAATTTTTTTACCAAATCATAAACAGCCGGCCTACTTATACCAGCTTTGTTGGCTATTTCTGTTGCTCCCATCATGCCATCATAAAAGATTGTTTCAAAAATTCTTATTTCTATGGGGCGAAGATTGAACAGATTTAAGATGTTGGATAATTTCATATTGTTGTCAGATTGTTACGACACTATTTACAATACTCCTTTTCTGTAATAAAGTCAAGGCAGTTAAGGTCGTACCTTACAATTTAAACCAAAGGGGTTGTGACTATGTCAGTCTTAGTTGATATTTCTATGAAAGTAAAAGATGAATGGAAGCCATGGGGGATAAGACCAAGTAGGGATATAATGAAAGCTGTTGTGGCGTACTGGGAATGTCCCTATTGTGGCAATCAGGAATATAATCGTAGAGAACGGGCGGAAGGTTTTACTCATTATATTGTTGGTTTTGGAATGTATAATGATGAAACCATGTTCACTTTTGAATGTCCAAGTTGTTTTAAACATTCTACCTTGCATGCCTATTTAAGTTCTGCTAAAAAAATAGAAGAGG
>Ga0307992_1001211_pt1 | contig 15425 bp, 15 predicted proteins | sample EllFjometagen133_FD_203162 | JGI IMG/M metagenome (GOLD analysis project Ga0307992, IMG submission 203162) | Marine microbial communities from Ellis Fjord, Antarctic Ocean - #133 | ecosystem: Environmental > Aquatic > Marine > Unclassified | place: Southern Ocean | collected 2014-10-08
TTGGCAATACGCTTGCCAAAAACCGTTGAAGAACCAAAGGCGAAGGCGGCGATAACCGCGAAACCAGCAGCATTATGTTGCCAATCAATCATTTGCCAAGTTAAGCCACTACCAGCAAAAGCTAAAATATAACTAGCACTGATAGCCAACAAGGCCCAAGCATAGAATTGACGTGGTAATTTTTCTTTTAAAATAATCCTAGCTAGGAGTAAAGCAAAAATTGGTTGCAACTTTTGCAAGATAACTACAGTCGCAAAACTAACCTCTCCATCAAAAGCAGCAAAAAAAGCCTTAGTAATATAAATGGTACCGATTAGACCACCAAACAAACTAATCCAGAATATCGCTAACCAGCTTTTCCGACTTATTGCCTTAATCTTTGGCCAAAAAATAAAAATGAAAGGACTTAAAACTATAAAACCTAGAAAATGTTCCCAAAATACTAGCAACTCTGGTGAGAGCACATAGAAACGAGGACGCAAAAAGAGACCATCAATACTCCAAAGCAAAGCCGCCAGCATAATTGCTAAAGCACCTAATACACCACTTAGAGAAATTTTCGTGTGTTTGAATATGGACATATTTTACAAAAATAAAAAGATAGATTGTTTTCTATCTTTTTATTCTAGGCTATTTTACATTTAAATACAAAATAAATCTATACATAAAATTAATTATGCTAAATTTAAGCTTTTTTCTTAGATTTAGTAGTTTTGGTTTTTTTAACAGTTTTAGCTTTAATAGTTTTTACCTTAGCAGTTGCTTTAGGTTTTTTTTCTACCTTAACAGTAGCCTTAGCTTTAACAGAAGCCTTTTTAACTCCTTTAACAACAGCTTTCTTTTCAGCCTTTACTTTCACTTCTTTTTTAATAACCTCCTTAACTACTACTTCAGCCTTTTCTGCTTTAGGACTTGAATTCTTAGAACCTAATAAAGCAATAATCTTATCCAATTTAGCATTTAAAGAGTTCAACTGATCGTTGGACATACTTTCAGCCTTAACCGGTCTTTTAACATTTGATTCATGAGCATGAAAACATTCAGAACAAAAAATTGGTTTACCAGCTGTCGGACGAAAAGGAACTTCACATTCTCTACCACATTCCTGACAAACTGCCTTAAACATTTGTTTTGGAGCAGAAAATTCACGATCACGTCTATTGGTTGGTGCAGAAAACTCACGATCACGTCCAGAAAATGATTTTGGCTTTTCTCCGCGTTGAATAGCAAAACAACTACTACACAAAACTGGTTTAGTACCGCTTGGACGAAATGGAACTTCACAATCATTACCACACTCACTACAAATAGCATGATGCATAGCTGGGCGTTCAGAATCACGTCCACCACCAAAACCACCCTGACGAGGCTTACCAAAACCACCACGGCTAGCACCATCACTTCTAAAATTATCTCTTCCTCCAAAACCACCTGGCTTTCTTGCCCCTCCTTGAAAATCTTTCATAGTAATAAAATTAATTTTTATAAATAAACTGCTCATTAAGCAACAGATATCTTGTCTGAGCAAAATTATCGTAGCACGTAAAGTAAAATAAGGGAAATGTCCTAAACCTAGGGAGAAAATTAAGAAATAAAACAAGCTAAACTAAATAATATAATTAACAGTTAAAAAACTTAAAATATAAACCAAGGCCATATTTTCTATAATTAATAAAGGAATTCCAATTAGAAAATACCATTTCCTAGTTTTATGACGAAAAATAAGCATACCAGCATAAACTCCTAAAGCACCAAAAACGGTAGCTAGAAAAAATAATTTACCCTCAGAAATACGCTCCGCCCCTGCTCTTTTGGCCTTTATTTTATCCATGAGCATGATAATAAAGGCTAGAAGATTAATCACAATATAAACTAACAATAATAATTGTGTAAAAGGGTTTAGATTTAAACTGTTAAACATAAATGTTTTAATTAAATACACTTAATTGCCCTGGCTTATTATACATTTGTGGTCTATTTTCTTTGGCAGCAATGGATAATGCTAGAAGCTCTTGGTCATAGGCGGCAACCTGAGGATCAAGTCGATAAGCCATCTCGTTAATACCAGCTAGATATAAACCGTCAAGACTAGTTAAACGTGATAAAGCAACATAACCCATACCATAACCAAATGACTTACTTAAATCAATTTCTGCTGCTTCTAAAGTCATGCCCTGGCTCTTGTGAACGGTGATGGCCCAAGCTAAACGCAAAGGAATCTGATTTATTTTAGCTAATATTTTATTTTCATCATCAATGGTCCAACTATCGGGAGTTACTAAAATTTCTTCACCAGAATTCAAACGTACTAATGGGAACTTATCATCATCAAAACCAATAACCACCCCCATAGTACCATTTACATAAACCACCTTATTATCTTTAAACTTATTCTTTACAAACATCACCAAAGCACCTTGCTTTAAAGCTAAATTCTCTGGAGCGAGACAATTTTTCTTTAGAGTCTTCATTAATTTCTTTTCCCCTTCACCAGTCATACGAAAACTAAATTCTTCTGCTTTTATTTTATTTAACTCCACTTGATTAATACTATCAACATCAGCATTATGAGTATAAAGACGTACTGGCTTAATTCCTGATTTAGGTTTTATATTTAAACGAGACTCAAGCAAAGCAATAGTCTTAGCCTCTAACTTATTTTGACGCAAACGTGTCAAAATATTTGTCATTTTCTTATCATTCTGACGATGTTGTTCATCAAGATAACAAATACGTACATCCATTTCTGGCCAAACATTAGCTTTATAAACAAATTCAGCTTCATCTTGTCCACGACTGATCGGCGACAACTGAAAAAAATCTCCGGACATAACAATTTGCAAGCCACCAAAAGGCAAAGAATTTTGCTTAAAGGTCTGACAGACATCATCAATCATATCCAAGCGATGAGCATGCAACATGGAAATTTCATCAATGATTAAAACTTTGGTTTTTTCAAACTGCTTTTTTAAATATGACTTTTTACTCAAAACCTGTAATTCCCTAGGACTTAAACTATCTTTAATACCAATACCAGCCCAGGAATGGATAGTACGACCACCAATGTGGGTGGCAGCAATACCAGTTGAAGCGGTAACGGCTACGCCAATCTCCTTCTTTTTTAAATAAGCAATATATTTATTCAACAAAAAAGTCTTCCCGCTACCAGCCGGCCCGGTCAAGAGAACATTGTGTCCTGATTCTAAAATAATAAAGGCTTCTTTTTGTGTCATAGGATAATTAAAACCAAATAAATTAATTAATGGAAAAAGCGGACTCAAGCCCGCTCCTTCTTAAAACTTATAACTCAATTTAACGTAAAGTATAGCCGCCATCAACCACTAAAGTCTGTCCGGTAATATAATCTGCCTGATCAGAAACTAAAAAGGCAACCGCCTGAGCAATATCTTTTGGTAAACCCATTCTACCCCAAGGAATAATAGCTTTAGTCTGTTTTTTAGCCTCAGCGCTCATGCTAGCGCTAACACCTGGGGTTTCAATTGCTCCTGGAGCGACACTATTAACATTAATTTTTTGAGTCGCCAACTCTAGAGCTAACGCTCTGGTCATCGCCATAATACCTCCCTTAGTAGCACAGTAATGAGTTAAGCCGGCAAAGCCAATAAAAGCAGCAATGGAAGAAATACTCACAATCTTCGCACCAGCTTTCATCTTTTTAGCAGCTGCCTGTGAGCATAGGAATACTCCCTTTAAATTAACCGCCATCACCTGATCCCAATCAACTTCTTCCATTTCTAAAAAAGGTTTAAAAGGATAAATACCAGCATTATTTACTAAAATATTAATTTGCTTAAATTCAGTTTCTGCAGCTTCCATTAATTGCACCACATCCTGAGACTTAGTAACATCGCATTTAACCGCCAAGGCTTGTCCGCCCTTGCTTTTAATTTCAGTCACCACCTTTTCACAATCCTTAAATTTAAGATCACTAACCACTACTTTAACACCAGCTTCAGCTAAATTTAGAGCAATACCACGACCAATACCACGACCAGCCCCAGTAACAACAGCTACTTTGTTTTGCAAATTCATATAAATAAATTTAATAATATAACTATACTATAACATAAAAACAGACGATTACCATCAATAAAAATTTTAAATATCTCACAATTTATATACTAAACTAATTATGATTCAATTATCGTATACCCAACAACAAAAGATAAATCTCTAAAACTAGCCTCAATTAACTATTTTTCAAATTTAAAATAAATTAAGTTTAAAATAATCAATCAAAGAAACTCCTTTTTTATCTACTTTAAGATTAATTTGCCAATTCTCAAGTCCCCTGGAAGTTGCATCCCTTACTATTCTAAGTATTTCTGCATTTGGTTTATTTGGAACTTTAAATGGAACAGCATTATACAAACAACACAAAAGCACTATTGCCTTCTGCCCCTTTTCTATTTGGAGAGAAATCTCTTGGAAATGTCTACCCAATCTCTCAAACGAATTAAACTTAGTATCTGCCTTTTTATCTCCAAAGGGAATAAACATCAAAAGAGTTTTTACTTCAAGAAAACAATTTTCATTTACCAAAAAATCAATTTTTGAAGTATTCAATTTAACCTCTCTTTTTATTTCTCTAACATTAATCATGTCTCCAAGAAGATTATTTTGCAGAAAAAAATCAACATAAGCGTTAGCTTTTACTTGATTTATTCCTACAATTATATTTTTCTCTGGTATTATTGCTTCAACAGTATACTTTGTTTTTCTAGTAGTATCTTTTGACCTAGACAAAAGACAAGGAATATTTTTAAATTCAATATTCCCTATCCTACCGGTTGAAGGACAATGACACTTTTCTATTTTACCATCAATCTCAACCAACATTATAAATCTATTTGGCCTAGATCTTATTAAGGCCGGAATCAGTTCTTCTTCAAAAAGATATTTATTCATACTAAATAATTATTATCTAATTATATTATAATTATAACAAAAAACTAAAAGTAACACGATTCCCATCGCCACTTAACATTCCCAAAAACGCTCAACTTTCAGGTCACTTTCACAGAAATGTTCACACACGGGATTAGAAGATCCCGTCTCATTCTCTCGCCGTCGCTCGCTCATTCGTTACCCAGAGGTGGCGCCAAAAGCTACGTCAACTTGCCTTTCTGCAATATTTGTATGCTGACAAATATCCAGCTTGTTACCACTCGTTCAATCCCCTTATTGCTCCACTCTAGTCAATATAAAAGACCAGATTTTATCCGGTCTTTTATATTGGTAAATCAAATTTAAAAAATTAATTTGAAGGTAGACCAATGAAAGGAGTGGCTCCACCCCAATAGGCTGGAGTTTTTCCGTCCCATTTTTCAATCCAACGTAACTCTACTACTTTAGGATTAAATGATAAAGCTTCAGCCTCTGTTTTGATGGCCTTTGCTTTTCCTTCTGCTTCCGCCACTTTCTGTTCAGCTTCAATTTTAATTCTTTCTAGGTCTCTTGCAGATTTTAATTTTAATTGCTCAGCAGTAACCTTAGCTTCAATTGCTTCATTAAAAGCTTTAGAAAAATCAAAGGAAGTAATATTTAATTCAACTATTACAATATGATACGTGGACAATCTATCAGTTAAATTACTTTTAATTTCTTCTTTAACTAATTCTCTTTTAATAATTAATTCTTCAGCGGTAAATTTAGCCGTAATTGCCTTAACGGCCTCCTGAATGGCTGGAGCAATAATTCTTTGGTTATAATCCTTACCAACTTCTTGCCAAATTTTATTTGCTGAATCTGGCAAAATATTATAATTAATTGCAATGGCTGAAGTTACAATTTGTAAATCCTTAGAAGATGCACTGGCCGATACTTCATCTTTTTGAATTTTTACATCCATTGTATGCACCTGCTGCATAAAAGGAATTTTAAAATATAAACCCTCTCCCAAAACTTTATCCTGCACAGCTCCAAATTGTAATAAAACACCTCTTTCCCCAGCACCAATAGTACCAACACTACTAAATAAACCCACCACAATCAAAAAAATTAAAATAAATAAGGGCACCTTCTTTTTTAACTTTCTTAATTTCTCCATTTCCTGTACATCAATTACTTGACTCATATGATTTAATTTAAATTAATAATCTTATTATTACTATAATACCATAAAATCACTAAATACAACAAAATAGTTCTAATCTTTCTAATTAAGATGATAAAAAGACCAAATTTTATCTGATCTTTTATATTATTTGCGCCTTTATAGGTTTTGAACCCAAAAACGCTCGGCTTTCGGGTCACTTTCACAGAAATATCAACGCATAGAATCGTGGACAGTGTTAGAACCAATATCTAAGTAATCAGTTAATATCCTATATCACTTTCTATTAAAAATTACTTTTTTAAAATACCCCCAATAATCAATATCACCTAATAAGAGTTCAAAATAGTATTTTGCATATTTATCGTTCTTTCTCATTTTTCTCAGTTCATATGATAACAATACTTTATGAAAGAAAAACTTCTTTACAAAATGGCTTTGTTTTAAAAATTTAATTACATCTTTTTGAGTAGATTTGTTATAATTTTTAACTATGTCTCCATTACTGATTATTGCTTCAGCAGCTAACTGGCCACTTTTTATAGCAAAATATATCCCCTCTCCTGTAATAGCTTCTACAAAACCGGCTGCATCTCCTACTAATAACACATTGTCCTTTGCTGGTGTTTTAACAAAATTATGAAAAGGTACTGGAAATCCTTTTATTTCCAGTTCAGAGAATTCTTTGTTTGTGATCTTATTTAAAAAATCAACAAATATCTCTCTTATATTATTTGAATTTTTACTCATCAAACCCCCAATCCCCACTATCACCTTCTCCTTCTTGGGGAAAATCCATCCATACCCACTATTCAAAACGCCGACAAATATTTCTGGAAGTATTTTCTTATCATCAAAAAAACTTGTATCTGCATATTCAATCTCGGCTTCGATCGCTATTGTATAATCATTTTTGTTTTCAGGAAAATAGAAATTTTTCCTAACTACACTATTTGCTCCATCAGCTCCAACTAAAATTCTTGAAGCAAATTTCTCCCCCGTTTCTAGGGTAATAATAAATTCGTTACCCTGTTTTTTTATGCCTAACACCCTTTTTCCTGTTAATACTTTGCAACCAGACTCTTTAGCTTTATTAAACAAATAATCATCAAAAGTAATTCGATTTACAAAATATATTCTTTTGCTAACATGGCTACATTCGCAAATTCTTTCATTATTTGCATTGCTTATACCAAAAGTGCCATAAGAGCTATCAATAAAATCTTTATCGTCAACATCACTATAAACCTTTTTAATTAGTTCGATAGTCTTTTCGGTTATCATTCCACCACAGAGCTTATCGCGAGGAAAATTGTCCTTATCGATTATCAAACAATTCTCACCACTATCAGCAAGAACTTTACCAGAAGTTGAACCAGCTGGTCCACCTCCGATTATAATAATGTCATATTTTCTCATATACCAAAGATTATTTTAATACTTTATTAGTTTAACATAATTTCCATCTCTCTAAAATATCACTCCAGTTCGATTCCTACTTCTGAGTATCAAAAATTACAGCCAATATTGGCTGTAATTTTATCTACACGGGATGAGGGATTCAAATGGAACACTTTAAGAATTATTATATTGCAATGAAAATTAGAGTGTAATTGATATTAACCAACCCCAACCTTAAATATATTCACCCTATCCAAGGTATTAGAATTAACCCCCTTAAACTTTTTAATAACTACTTTCAAATTATTGTTCTTAGCTATTTTCTCAATGATCTCCAACCTAGATGCCGATGGTGACATTTTTCTCTTAACAGAATTATATAAACTAGAAGAATAGGAGTAGTAGAAAAATAAACCACCCTGTTTAACTCTCCAACTAACATTTTTAGTTACTTTGATTAAAGCTCCCAAAACATCATCCTCCTTAGTATTTCCAGTTAAATAATTTAATACGTTCGATAAATTTATAATATCAAATTTACCTATTAAATTTTTATTTAACAATATATCATTAACATCTAATTCTAAAAATTTTAACTCCTTACTTTGCATTATGCCCCTGCACCTAATATAGTTTCTATTATTTTTTAAATAAATATTAATATCAATGGCTGAAGATTTTATCATTGAGCGCTGACGAAAATAATCAGATTTAACCAGCTGTCTGCCGTGATAATTAAATTCTTGATAAAGTTTATCAAAAAATCTCTTTGTGCTAAGAGATAAACTGTTTCTTAATTTATTATATAAATCAAAATTAAACGTCCCATTATTCATGTCATACCCAAAAAACTCAATAAATTCATCTCTTGTTAAATTAAGAATTGCAGATACCTTGATTTCTAACATAAAAAAAGAACGTTTATTTATATCAAAACCAACTACTTCTGTAGCGCCTAAAAAATAAGCATTAATAATTTGATCACCAGAACCAACAATACTTAAAACTCTTTTGTCCTTCATGTCCAACAGACTATAATACTTGGATACCATTTCAGTCGCATAAACATACATCGGAGCATAACTTGTCATTTTTTTATGAAAAGGTTTACTCATAGTAATTATATTAGTATAAAAATTATACCACATAAAAATTGATTTGGACTAACAAAAACAGCCCCTACTTTAGGAGCTGCTTTATATGTGCACGGGATGCAGGTGCCGCCCCTGCGCCGCCAGTTTTGGAGACTGGAATACTACTGTTATACTAATCCCGCAATATTAACTTAATCAACTTAATCTTTATAATGCTTATTTCGATTAATTTCTGTCTAAACTTTATTATACACAGAAAATTGTTTTTTACAAATATTAATTAATTTATTTCCTTTTTTCTTTTATACAAAATAAACCCCTAATAAAGAGGTTTATTCACATAATACAATATTGCTAATCTACTCCTCTCCATTATAATCAGATTTCTTGATCTGCATCTCTTCTCCACAACAAACAATCGGGCTGTCACCATCACGAATGAATTTTACTTCATTGCCACAGATGCGACAAAAATATACTTTATCAACACGATTACTCATATATTTAATTATTTTTTGCCAAAATGTTTCAGTTCTTTTTTATGACGCTTTTTTTCCTTTTTCTTTTCTTCTGCTCTTTCGATTTCCACTTTTTTAGCTGCTTCAATAGCCTCATTTTTATTTTCAGTATACTGACCACCATCTAAAGACTCACAAAATTCTAATTCATAAATATGGAAGATGGTAACAGCAATAGCAATGATGAGTGGACCCAGTACAACTCCCCAAAAGCCAAATAGGATAACACCGCCTAAGATAGAAAAGACAATAAAAATAGGATTTACTTGAGCCTTACCCTTAATCATATAGGCCCGGATAATATTATCAATATTACCAATAATAATTGCCCCCCAAAGAAGGATAAATATACCCTGCCAAATCTGACCAACCAAAAGATAATACAAACCAACTGGCAAATAGAAAAGCATGGAACCGAGATATGGCAATAGTGATAATAAACCAACTAGAATACCCGCCAAGAGGGCCGGGAAACCAATAATAGCAAAACCGATCGCACCGACCAAGCCTTGGACGGCAGCCGTTACAAAGGTAGACAGAATGGTGCTATAGCTAACCGCTCGAAATTTCTGAAAAATTTCACGATCATAGGCATTAGGCAGTGGCGACAGATACATTAATCGTCCCAACATTTTCTTGCCATCAACAAAGAAGAAAAACATGGTAATAATAATGATAAGCAAAGAGATAATGAAATTTGTTGTTCCCTTCACTAATACAGTTGCTCCGGATAAAAGCCAATTACTTGAACGCTTTAAAACATCCAAAAACATATTCTTAAAAGTATCATTCCCATAAATACCAGAAATATCAAAAACACCAAAAACTCTATCAGGCAATGCACTAGTTTGAATAACCCCATCAACACTATGGTCATTAAAAAAAGTAACTGCCTGCGCATAAGCATTAACAGATTCCTGTCCAGCGTAAATAACTAAACGAACAGTTGGAATGATAATCAGCAGGACCAGGAAAAAACACATAAAAAGGGCGGCCAAATTCTGGCGTCCTTTTAAAAACTGCGTTAACTTTAAATAAGGTGTATAAAATATTGAAGCTAAAATTGCTGCCACTAATATCTCAGTTAGAAATGGCTTAAAAACAAAATAACATCCAATAAGTACTAATCCTAATAACACTAGTAGAAATGGTTTAGTCAGGCTTTTAGTCATAATGGGCATGGGGGTCGCGAGAGCGACCATTTAAAAACTAAAACTAATAAAAACCAAACCGCTAAAAAAGGCGGCTGGTATAGATTATTTGGTTTCCTTATGCATCGTATGCTTCTTGCAAGTGCTACAATACTTCTTCATTTCCAATCTTTCCTTTAAAATCTTCTTATTTTTATGGGAAAAATAATTAACAGTTTTGCATTCCGTGCATTCGAGCTTGATCATGTTATCCTGGGACATAAGATACAAAAACGACAAAGGCGCGATTTACTAATCTTGAATTCGCAAACTAGTCGTATACTTTTACATTATTTAATTACACTAATACAATAAATAAAAATTAAACAAAAGTCAACTATTTAACCTAATACCAGAACAGAAAAGTGAGCAGACATTACCCTAATTCTTTATTTTTGGCAATGAGGGCAATAATGAGTACTTCTCCCAGCTACTTTTATCTTGCTAATCTGCTTATTACAAATAAAACAAGGCTGCTCTTGACGTTGATACACTTGCAAATAATTAACAAAATTACCCTTTTTACCCCGAGCATCAACATAATTACGAAAAGTAGTGCCACGGGCCTTAATGGCCCGTTTAATGATATTAACAATGGAATCGTGTAAAGCCAGCAATTCTGAGTCTTTTAAGCTCTTAGCCGGCCTGTCGGGTCTAATTTTAGCAGCAAAGAGGGCCTCGTCAGTATAAATATTACCTAAACCAGCAATTAACTTCTGATTTAAGATTAGCGCCTTTATCGGTGCACTTCGTTTCTGACATAATTCTTTCAAATAAGTGAAGGTGAATCCCTTATCCATTGGTTCGGGACCATAATTATTTTTTAAAATATCAGCCAACTCGTCACTATTAACTAACTTAATATAACCGAATTTACGTAAGTCATTAAAATACAAATGCCTATTTTTATCTAAATCAAAAATAGCGCGAGTATATTTATTTGGTAATTTACCACCAACTGCTGCTGCCAAAGAATCATCCGACAAACTGTGTCCGCCTGCTAAAGTTTTATTACTCTGTTCATAGATCAATTGCCCCGTCATTTTAAGATGGAATAATAGATGCTTATCAGGAATACTTAAATCTACAATCAATAGTTTACCTCGACGACCTAGAGCTACTATTTTCTGGCCCTTTAGAGCTTTTGCCAAAAAAGTCGCGCCAGGAGCGACATTCTTAAAATTAATTATTTTGATAGACTGGAAACGAGCTCCTACTAAATATTTACTTAAATCTCGGCGCACCGTTTCCACTTCCGGTAATTCAGGCATACTACAAAACGAAGATGATAATAATAACAATAGCTAAAACCACTAACTCCACCGCAAATATTTTAGTTAAACTCCAACCAATTTTGTCTGGATCAATTAAAGGCATATACAATCATTATAACAAATAATTTTTAAAATAAAAACTAAAATAAAAAAGTCACCTTAGACCAATAAATACTCACGCTTCTCTTTTATTTAAAACTAGGACCAAATTGAAATATTTTATATATAATAAAAATTTAATTAATAAGACAAATCATAGTTTATTAGCATCTTTAACTCAAACATAACAAAAGGCTCCTAATACAGGAATCCTAATTTAATGTGGGGAGTCTGATATGACTTAGAAACTTAGCTCGTTAATAATAAGGATGCTAGTATTATAGTTTTTGAGCAATAAAAAAGGAAGCCTGATATTTTAGACTTCCCCTCTTTTATTCTGCAATGATTAAACACGCTTTTTGAATTTAGGTATTAAACTAAAAATTCCCAATAAAAGTATTAACCCACACAAATAAAAGTACGCATACGGAGACATTGCCATTAACTTATCAAAAATAAACATCATTAAAGTTCCTACAATAAAGACAGAAGATAGAACCCCTAAAGCAAGTTTTTTTGATTCTGCAATTTTGATTAACCCATAGCATATAAGAACAATTCCACTTATACAAATGATGCCGATATTAATAAGCGACAAAGTGGTTATGCATACCAATAAAATCAAAACGATTACGAGAAGTATTCCAGAAAATATAAGAGTAAAACACTTCGTCTGCTTCCTTTGTTTCATAATTTCAACCATAGCGTCATGTTTCCATGAAAAACCATGTTTGGCATTTGCCTTTGCATCCATTTCATTGAGCACTCTTTGATAATCAACAATATCTTTTTTGGTTGGCAAAACTCGGTACATAATTTTTTCAACAATTAGAATTACTAACAAAGTAAAACTAGCAACGGTAATACTGATAACTGTTTCCATTTTTTAAATTATTTAAGATTAGTAAAATTATTGGATTAATTACTAAACTCGCCTAATTATGACGAACTTAGTAATTAACCCAATTTAACCTTATTTATCAAAGAACTATTTCAATTGTTATATAACATAATATAATATATATTAGATTATGTCAAGCATCGGCAAGCTCAGACAAAAGACAAAATGATGAACTTAATTACTTTAGAACAGATAAAAAATCTCTTTTTATTACCGAATACAATGAAAAGTAAGTTTTTTTAGGGTTTGGAAGTCAAAGATAGAAAATTAATTAATGTTAAATTTAAATAATTTTATTCTTTAATAGCAAAAGACTCCTAATATAGGAGTCTTAATTTAATGTGGGCCGGGCTGGATTCGAACCCGCGAAGGCGTAAGCCAACAGATTTACAGTCTGTCCCGTTTGACCGCTTCGGTACCGACCCATACATATATTTTCTCAAAGCTGTTCTCATTATATAAAATATCTCACAATTGTCAAACAACCGCGATTAGTCATTAAAACCACGCGGTTGTTATATATCAATGATTCTCTAATTAAATTGTACCGCTATGCTCCCACACCTACTATCACAAAGCGAACCAGTCCATAGGCAGAGAAAATAATTACTAAACCAATGGCTGCCCAAATTAATATGTCTCTTCCCTTTTTCACCTGCTCAGAACTACCCGAAGAAGTCATCCAAATAAGACCACCATAGACAAACATGACTAAAGCCAAAGAACCAACTATACCTAAGACGCTATTAATCACCTTACCAATCAAGGCTTGGGGAGTCTCTATACCAGAACCAAGAGGATTAGTAATAGTGGTAGGGGAATTATTAGTTATACCGGCATTGCCTTCGTTATTATCAGTAATGCCAGTTTGTGCCAAAGCAACATTGGCAATTAACAAAAAAGATAGAGTAAAAATGATAAAAATTTTGTTCATAAAAATAAAGAAATTATATTTATATTATAGCAATTTTTATAAAAATAAAAAAGGGGCCGCAATTGCAGTCCCTTAAATGTATTATTGATGCACGGTTATCCGCACATACTGATTCGCTTTAGTAGCGACAATGTTCATAACCAGATGTTCTTTATTTGGCAGTCTTAATTTGGGACTACCAGGATAAGGATTACCAGGTTCATCCATACAGATGATTTTATAGCCATAATCCCCAGAGGAAATTTTAAAGCTATAATAATCATCTTCGGGAAACTGAAAAGCCCCTGTTTCATCACCAATATCCTTTAATAGAAAGGTATGAGTGCCTAAACCTAAAATAGGAATAGAAACTTTATTTGGAAATGAAATTAACTCGGACCCAGAAGCAACATTAGCAGTATTCACATCATCATACTCATTATATCCTTTAATCAAAAAGAACATAAGCAAAACAAGTGTAAATAAGAAAATTGATGCTTTAATTTCTGAATTTGTCTGTATGGCAGCCGATATTCCCCATAAAACGAGCAAAGACATTACAAAAGCAAATATTTCCACGAAATACCAGGCTATCTTTTCATCAGGTATAATTGTCCTGGTTATAAGATAAGTACCAACGGAAATAACCATCGCTATCGGAATCTTGTAATAATCCCTAATTACTTTCGTTAGTTTTTTATTAATAGTATTATTATCCGGCTGAGAAGGTTGATTCTGTAAATCTGTGGATTTAGTATCACTACCTTTAGCATCCACAGCAATTATTTTTGTTTCTCTTTTCATTTTCTTACTCCTTTTTCTGTTAAATTATTAATCAATTTTAGGGGATGCTGGATTATTGGCGTTAGCAGTACTAAAACCGGCACCAAAACTAGCTCCTTTACCAACATCAGAATTACCCTCTGCCCAAATTACTTGATTAGAGTTCTCTAGTGCCTTCATTTTTGCCAGAGACACAACATGATTCATAGCTTCTTTTTCAGATAGGTTACCTATGGCTATTAGATCTTTTATTCTCTGAGCCATAGCCTCGGAAATTTTATCCATTCCCTTTGACACACCCGTAGCACGAAACACCTCAACTTCTTCTCCGGCTGCTGCATCTATTAAAGCTTTTTTTGCCTTTTTTTTAGCAATTTTAATTTCTACAGCTGCCACTTCATCATCCGTCTCTGCTGCTTGTCTCCGTTTAATCTGTGCTACAACGTCTTCTGGCATATCTATATCAGAAATATTAAAGTATAGAGGTTTTATTCCCCAACCCATTAACACCTTATAAAGATGACTTTCACTTAATTCTGGTGGATCTTCACCTGAAACAGGTTTCTTTGTAACAACAATCCATCTCAAATCAAAATCATTTTTTAAAGAATTTACTTTCTCTATACGAAAAAGTGATAGGAATGAACGAATGGTGTCGTCTGCTTGTTCTGCAACCATCTCCATCACATTAGACGTCACATAGGTAGCCAGATATGAATCAACAACCTGAAAAGAAAAAGATACATTCATTGAAGCAGACTGATCTTCAAAATTGACAGTTCCTCCACCTTTCTCACCAGGCTCACCAAGAGATAAGGTCATGGACTGTACTCCCATAAACACCTCTGCGTCCACATTACTAAACCATCTAACCCGCCAATTCAAGCCAGGTTTACAAGTTTTCCAAAATTTATTAAAGATGGAAATATTATATTCCGATTTCTCTGGTACTGTAAAGAATTGTATTAACAACAATGCTAATACAATAATTACTAAAATTACTAATAAAATTATCCAAAAAGTCATGTTTTTTTCCCTGGCTTACTTTACTCGTCCGAGGGTCCCGTTTTTATGTTAGTTTATAATTATTATTTTTAAAGATCATTTAAATCGGTGTCTTTTTCACCACCATATTTACCAATACTATAGCACATTTTTATTATTGTGTCAATACAT